>Ga0209368_1000113_pt1 | contig 126888 bp, 123 predicted proteins | sample EBPBio242008_DNA_FD_185862 | JGI IMG/M metagenome (GOLD analysis project Ga0209368, IMG submission 185862) | Wastewater treatment Type I Accumulibacter community from EBPR Bioreactor in Madison, WI, USA - Reactor 1_4/24/2008_ DNA (SPAdes)... | ecosystem: Engineered > Bioreactor > EBPR >...
ACCGCGCTCCTGACGCATAAACCGCGACCTTGTCCGGGCGCTTGTGGCGCTCTCCGGTGCTGGATTGAATGATCGGACTGGTCCTCGTGACGCATGGGCATTTGGCGACGGAGTTCCGCGCTGCGCTCGAACACGTCGTCGGCCCCCAGAATAACCTCGCCACCATCGCCATCGCTCCCGATGACGACATGGAGAGCCGCCGCCGCGACATCATCGCGGCCGTCGAGCAGGTCGAGACCGACCGCGGCGTCATCATTCTCACCGACATGTTCGGCGGCACGCCCTCGAACCTGGCGATCTCGGTGATGGAGCCGGGCCGTATCGACGTCGTGGCCGGCGTCAACCTGCCGATGCTGATCAAGCTCGCCAGCGTGCGCGAGGAGAAGACCCTCGACGAAGCCGTCACCAGCGCGCAGGATGCGGGACGGAAATACATCACGGTCGCCAGCCGCGTGCTGGCCGGCAAGTAACGACGCCGAGAGGGGCGGATGGACGAAGACTGCGACTGCCCCGAAGTCGAAATCCCCAACGGCGCGCTCTACGGCGAGTTCGAGATCGTCAACAAGAAGGGGCTGCACGCCCGCGCCACGGCGAAATTCGTGCAATGCGCCGCGCGCTACGAGGCCGACATCACGGTCAGCCGCTGTGGCGAGACGGTGGGTGCGACCTCGATCATGGGCGTGCTGACGCTCGGCGCCGGCATCGGCTCGACCATCACCATCGTCGCCAAGGGCGCCGAGGCGAAGCCCGCGCTCGATGCGCTCGCGGCCCTGATCGCCGACAAGTTCGGCGAGGGGGAATAGGCCTGATACGGTTGACCGGTCGGCTCTGACCTTAAAGTTCGATGCCTCAACCTTTGCTGTGCAGGGTGCGAGCTAAGGCGGTTCGAATGAGGGGGTATCGGTGGCCGAGCAGGTGGAGCGATTTGTTTATTCCGACCACGCCAAAGAGATGCTGCGCGAACGCAGCATCGAGAGCGAATGGGTCGAACGGACGATTCTCGGCCCGGACGCGGTCGAAAGAGATCCAAAGCATGCCGACCGGGTCAGGGCATACAAGGCCTTGCCGGAGCGCGACGGGAGAGTTCTGCGTGTGGTATATGTCGAGTTGGGGGAAGCGTATCGCGTGATCACGCTCTTTCTCGACCGGAGTCGCAGACGATGAAGACCCACTACGATACCGAGGTGGACGCCCTCTATCTTCGGTTCGCCGATGTGCCGGTGAGCGATAGCGAGGAAGTGCGTCCCGGCATCATCTTCGACTATGACGCTGATGGCAGGATCGTCGCGGTCGAAATTCTGGATGCGACCGAGCATCTTGCGAGCGGCGCGGATCTGTCGAAGTTGGTTGCAGCCTGATCTATTTGGGTTAGTCACGGTCCGCATATAAAGACATCTTTATATCTTTGATTGCCATTCGCTCCGCACGCTGCTAGAGAGCCCGCCATCATTCAGGCTGAGCGATTGGAGCCCCCCGTGTCGGATTACATCGTCAAGGACATCTCGCTTGCGGATTACGGCCGCAAGGAAATCAACATGGCCCAGGACGAGATGCCGGGCCTGATGGCGATCCGCGCCGAGCACAAGGGCAAGGCCCCGCTCAAGGGCGCCCGCATCGCCGGCTGCCTGCACATGACCATCCAGACCGCCGTGCTGATCGAGACCCTGAAGGAACTCGGCGCCGACGTGCGCTGGTCCTCCTGCAACATCTTCTCGACCCAGGACCATGCCGCCGCCGCGATCGCAGCGTCCGGCACCCCGGTCTTCGCCATCAAGGGCGAGACGCTGGAGGAATACTGGGAGTACGTGCTGAAGACCGCGACCTGGGGCGACGGCGGCACGCCGAACATGATCCTCGACGATGGCGGCGACCTGACCATGCTGATCATCCTCGGCGCAGAGGCCGAGGCCGGCAAGGCCGAGTTCCTGGACAAGCCGGGCAATGAGGAAGAGACGATCTTCTTCAAGCTGATCAAGCGCGAGCTCAAGGCCAATCCGGGCTGGTTCACCAAGACCCGCGCTGCGATCAAGGGCGTCTCCGAGGAGACCACGACGGGCGTGCACCGCCTGTACGAGTTGGCCAAGGCCGGCCGCATGCCCTTCCCGGCGATCAACGTCAACGACAGCGTCACCAAGTCGAAGTTCGACAACCTCTATGGCTGCCGCGAGTCGCTCGTCGACGCCATCCGCCGTGGCACCGACGTCATGATGTCGGGCAAGGTCGCGGCCGTCGCCGGCTATGGCGACGTCGGCAAGGGCTCGGCCGCCTCGCTGCGTCAGGCCGGCTGCCGCGTGCTCGTCACCGAGATCGACCCGATCTGCGCCCTGCAGGCGGCGATGGAAGGCTATGAGGTCGTCACCATGGAGGACGCCGCTCCGCGCGCCGACATCTTCGTGACCGCCACCGGCAACCTCGACGTCATCACCGTCGAGCACATGCGCGCGATGAAGCACCGCGCCATCGTCTGCAACATCGGCCATTTCGACTCGGAGATTCAGGTCGCCGGCCTGAAGAACTTCAAGTGGGATAACGTCAAGCCGCAGGTCGACGAAATCGAGTTCCCCGACGGCAAGCGCATCATCCTGCTCTCGGAAGGCCGCCTGGTGAACCTCGGCAACGCGACCGGCCATCCGTCCTTCGTGATGTCCTGCTCGTTCTCGAACCAGACGCTCGCCCAGATCGAGCTGTGGAACCACCACGCCAATTACGAGAACAAGGTCTACACGCTGCCGAAGCATCTCGACGAGAAGGTTGCGGCGCTGCATCTGGCCAAGGTCGGCGCCAAGCTGACCGTGCTCAACGATGCGCAGGCCAAGTATCTCGGCCTGCCCGTGACCGGTCCGTTCAAGCCGGAACTCTACCGCTACTGACACGCGCTCAAGCGCTGACCATCGCAAGGCCCGGCGTCAGCCGGGCCTTTTTTCATGGTTGTGCCTTCCAGGAATCACTGCCGGTGGCACTACAAATTGTGTTGCTGTGGCCGGAAGCATCTACTGGTTGACGATCGCGGGCTTAAGCTCCGCTCGTCCGGAAAAACGGACGATTTACCTGGCATTAAGCACTTCCTGACGGAGTCCGGCGATGATTAGAGTGGGGCTGATTCGGTCGCCGCGATGCGCGGGCCGGATCGAAAGCTCTGATGTGATTGGCGTGGTGGCGAGCGTGGATCGGCCCCTCCGGAGATGGCAGCCCTGCCAGCTCCCCCGGCCGATTCCGACGGGCCCGATGGACAGGGCGGCCTGAGGTCGCCGGAGAGACGACGGACGTAAGAATGGCACGGGCGAGGCGACAGGGGCGAGATGGCGGCTGGCGGCCGCGCGCATTGCTGCCCGCGCTGGCGGCGGCGTCAGTCACCGTTCCGACCATGGCCCACAGCGAATGGCTGGCTCCGGTTCCCGTCGACGCCATGAGTTCCGGCGGTTTGTCGCTGGTCCTGGTGGGCTTGACCGCCTTCGCCACGACGACATCGCTGATCTATGTGCGCGAGCGCACGCGCTGGCAGAAGCGCGAGGCCAAGCTTGCGGCCGACCTCGAGGCGGCGCGCAGCCACCAGGAACGGCTTTCCATCCTGCTTGCGGCCGATCCGCAGGTGGTGGTGAGCTGGAAGGGGCGTAATGCCGAGCCCGTCTTCGAGGGTGACAGCGGTTTCCTCGGGGCTCCCGGTGCGACGCTCGCTCTCGCCTATGGCAGCTGGGCGCCGCCGGCCGATGCCAAGCGCCTGGAACTGGCGACAGACGCGCTGAAGCAGCGCGGTGAGGCCTTCAACGTCACGCTGCGCAGCAAGGCGGGGCCCTTCATCGATGTCGAGGGGCGCCCCGTCGCCGGCCGCGCGGTGATCCGCTTCCGCGAGGTGACGGGCGAGCGGGCGGAGGTCATGACGCTCCGCGGCGAGCTCGAACGCGTGACGGCCGGTCATGCGGCCTTGTCCAGCCTGCTCGCCGGGCTGCCGCACCCGGCCTGGATGCGCAACGCCGATGGCCGCCTGACCTGGGTCAACGCCGCCTATGGCCGCGCCGTCGAGGCTGCCGACACGGCTGCCGTCGTCAAGAACGGGCTCGAATTGCTCGACCGTACCGAGCGCGACGCCGCCGCACGGGCGCGGCGCGAAGGCGCGACCTTCGCCCTGCGGGCGCCGGCCGTGGTCTCCGGGCAGCGGCGCACGCTCGACATCATGGAATTGCCGACCGCGACCGGCTATGCCGGCTTCGCCATCGACATGAGCGAACTCGAGGCGATCCGGGCCGATCTTCAGCGCCAGATGGACGCCCATGTCCGTACGCTCGACCGGCTCAAGACGGCGGTTGCCGTCTTCGACGGCGCCCAGCGCCTCGTCTATCGCAATTCCGGCTTCGATGCGCTCTGGTCTCTGGAAGCCGGTTTCCTCGACGGCCAGCCGACCGATGGCGAGATCCTCGACCGGCTGCGCGCCGAGCGGCGCCTGCCCGAGCTTGGCGACTACCGCAGCTGGAAGGCCGCGGCGCAGGCGGCATACACCGCGACCCGCGCCAGCGAGGACTGGTGGTATCTGCCCGACGGGCGCACCATCCATGTCGTCGCCAGCCCCAATCCGCAGGGTGGCGTCACCTATCTCTATGACGACGTGACCGAGCGCTTCACGCTGGAATCGCGCTTCAACGCCCTCTCGCGCACCCAGCGCGAGACGCTGGACTCGCTGCGCGAAGGCGTTGCCGTGTTCGGCTCGGACGGGCGGCTCAAGCTCTCCAACCCGGCCTTCGCCCAGTCCTGGCGCATCCAGGGCGGCGATCTCGCGGCGAGCGCTCCGCATATCGACGAGGTCATCCGGCTCTGCCGGCCGCTCTTCCCGCAGGACGAGGTCTGGAGCGAATTGCACAGCGTCGTCACCGGCGTGCGCGATGCCCGCGAGGACTACAGCAGCCGCATCGAGCGGCGCGACGGCACCGTGCTCGACATGGCCGCGGCGCCGTTGCCGGACGGCGCGACGCTGATCTCCTTCGCCGACGTCACCGCCAGCGTGAATGTCGAGCGGGCGCTGACCGAGAAGAACGAGGCGCTGGAGACGATTTCGCGGCTGCGCGAGGATTTCGTCCACCACGTCTCCTACGAGCTGCGCTCGCCGCTCACCAACATTATCGGCTTCGCGCAATTGCTGGGCACCGAGACGGTCGGCGCGCTCAACGAGAAGCAGCGCGACTACACCTCCCATATCGTCCGCTCGTCGGGCGCGCTGCTCGCCATCATCAACGACATCCTCGACCTCGCCACGATCGACAACGGCGCACTGACGCTCGAGATCCAGGATGTCGACGTCGCCGACGCCATCGCGCAGGCCACCTCGGGACTGCAGGACCGGCTGACCGACAGCAAGGTCGAGCTGAAGGTCGAGATCGATGCGCGCACCGGCCCGCTGCGGGCCGATGGCAAGCGCCTGCGTCAGGTGCTGTTCAACCTCCTCTCCAACGCCATCGGCTTCTCCTCCGCCGGCCAGACCATCACGGTGAACGCGACGCGCACGGGCGGGGACATCCGCATCACCGTCGCCGACCAGGGCCGCGGCATCCCGGCCGAGGTGATGGAGAAGGTGTTCGAGCGCTTCGAGAGCCATTCGTTCGGCTCCAGCCATCGCGGCGTCGGCCTGGGTCTGTCGATCGTCCGCTCGATCGTCGAGCTCCATGGCGGCCATGTCGAGCTTGATTCCGCGCCGGGCCGCGGCACTCGGGTGACCGCCGTCTTCCCGGCACAGGGCGTACCGCTCTCGGATGCCGCCGAATGACGGAAGAAGCCCGCAAGGCCGGCACGCACCGGCTTCTGCTGGCGGACGAGGCGGCGACGCTGCGCCTCGCCGCCGATATCGCCGCCATCCTCAAGCCCGGCGACATCGTCGCGCTCTCCGGCCATCTCGGCTCCGGCAAGTCGCTGCTGGCCCGCGCCATCCTGCGCGAGCTTGCCCGCGATCCCACACTGGAGGCACCGAGCCCGACCTTCACGCTGGTTCAGAGCTACGAGACGGGACACGGCACGGTGCTGCATGCCGATCTCTACCGCGTGCGCTCGCCCGACGAACTCGACGATATCGGGCTGGTCGAGGATATCGATCGCCTGATCATGCTGGTCGAGTGGCCGGACCGGGCCGGCTCTCGCCTGCCTGCCGGACGTCGCCTCGACATCGTGCTCGACGTCGACCCCGACAATCCCGAGACCGGCCGCATCGCCGATCTCTCGGGCGGCGTCCTCTGGAAGCAGCGCGTGGCGATTGCCGTTGCCTCGCGTCGGCTCCTCGACGCTGCCGGCTGGGGCGAGGCCCGTCGCGACTTCATGCTCGGCGATGCCTCGACGCGCGCCTATGAGCGCCTGACCCGGCCGAATGGCGAGACATCCGTGTTGATGATCTCGCCACCGCGTCCGGACGGCCCGCCGATCCGCCTCGGCAAGCCCTATAGCGCGCTCGCCCATCTCGCCGAGAATGTCGAGGCCTTCGTCGCGATGGATCGCGGCCTGCGCTCGCTCGGCTATTCCGCGCCGGACATCCTGGCCGAGGACCTGACCGCCGGCCTGCTCGTCATCGAGAATCTCGGCAACGAGGGCGTGATCGATGCCGAGCGCCGGCCGATCGCCGAGCGCTACGAGGCCGCTGCCAGGCTGCTCGCCGATCTCCACCGCCACACCCTGCCCGCGATCCTGCCGGTCGCGGAGGGGCGCGATCACGCCATCCCCGAATACGACCGTCAGGCCATGGCGATCGAGGCCGAATTGATCCTGGAATGGTATGCGCCACATATCGCCGGAGTGACCCTGCCGGCGGTGACGCAGGCCGAGTTCGCGCGGATCTGGGGCAAGCTCTTCGACGAGATCCTCGCCCAGCCCGCGACCTGGACGCTGCGCGATTACCATTCGCCCAACCTGATCTGGCTGGAAGGCCGCGAGGGCCATGCCAAGCTCGGCCTGATCGACTTTCAGGACGCGGTGCTCGGCCACCCTGCCTATGACCTCGCCTCGCTCGGGCAGGATGCGCGCGTCGATGTCCCGGCTTCGCTGGAACTGCGGCTGCTTGCGGCTTATGGCGCGGCGCGCCGGGCCGATACGCCGGATTTCGACCTCGCCGATTTCGCCCGCGCCTATGCGATCCTTGGCGCGCAGCGCAACACCAAGATCGCCGGCATCTTCGCCCGTCTCGACAGGCGCGACGGCAAGCCGGATTACCTGAAGCACCTGCCACGCATCGAGGGCTATCTGCGCCGCAATCTCGATCACCCCGCTCTCGCAGAGCTGAAGGCCTGGTATCAGGCGCATATGCCGAAGCTGTTCGAGACGTCGTGAGAAGGCTCCGTCATGCTCGCCCTTGTGGCGAGCATCCACGTCTCGATCACCGCTCCGCCGCCATGAAGACGTGGATGGTCGGGACAAGCCCGACCATGACGCGCTATGGAAGGCCATTCGCCCGTTTCAGGAGATTCGCGTGACCACAACCGCTTCGCCGCCGATCCGCCGGGCGATCGTGCTGGCGGCCGGCCTCGGGCAGCGCATGCGCCCGATCACCGACACGCTGCCCAAGCCGCTGGTGAAGATCGGCGGCAAGGCGATGCTCGACCATGCGCTCGACCGGCTGGCCGAAGCCGGCGTCGAGGACGCGATCGTCAACGTCCATCACCTCGCCGGGCAGGTCGAGGCCCATCTCGCCGGTCGCGTTCGCCCCCGCATCACGATCTCGGACGAGCGCGGCGAACTGCTCGAAACCGGCGGCGGCGCCAAGAAGGCCCTGCCGCTGCTCGGCGACGGCCCGTTCTTCAGCGTCAATTCGGATTCGCTCTGGAGCGAGCGCGGCATCTCCAATTTCGGCGCGATGGCCGCGGCCTGGAACGGCGAGACGATGGATATGCTGCTGCTGCTGGCGGAGCGCGAGAGCAGTGTCGGCTTCAACGGCCCCGGCGATTTCTTCCGTGACGACGAAGGCCGTCTGACGCGACGCGGCGCGGCGGCGACCGCGCCTTACGTCTATGCCGGCATCGGCATCGTGACGCCGGAGTTCTTCGTGGATACGCCGGCCTCGTTCTCGTTCAACCTGCTTTACGACCGCGCCATCGCGCGCGGGCGGCTTTCCGGCCATGTCCTCGAAGGCCGCTGGCTGCATGTCGACCGGCCGGAGGCGATTGCGCCGGCCGAGGCCGCCTTTGCCGCCGACCAGCCGGTCGATGCCTGAGCTCAACCTGCTCAGCATCCCGGCCGGCGCGCCCTTCCTGGAGGTGCTGGCGCAGGCGATGCTGGATGGCCGGCTCGGGCCGGTCCATGACCCCGCCGATCCCGCCGCGATGGCGCGCGCGACGCTCTACCTGCCGACGCGCCGCGCCGCCCGCGCCTTCGCCGCGATCCTCGCGGGAAAGCTCGGCGGCAGGCCGTTGCTGCTCCCGCGCATTGTCCCGCTCGGCGATGTCGACGAGGCCGAGACCGCGCTGATCGGCGCGGGCGCCTGGGCGCAGGAACGCCTCGCCCCGATCGCGCCGCTCGAACGCCGCATGCTGCTGACGCGGCTGGTCGATGCCTGGGGCCGCACCGCCAACCGCAACCATCTCCGGCTCGATCCGAGCGAGCCCGCACTGGTGCCGGCGACGCTGGCCGAAGCCTATGGGCTTGCCGGCGACCTCGCCGCGCTGCTCGACCAGATGCAGACGGAAGGCATATCGGTCGAGCGGCTGGCCTCGCTCGATGCCGCCCGCTTCGACCGGGTCTGGCAGCTCAATGCTGGCTTCCTCGCCATTCTCGGCGAGGCCTGGCCGGACATCCTCGCCGAGCGCGGCGCTTGCGATCCGGCCGCCTTCCGCAACCGCATGCTGGCGGCCGAGCGCGACAGGCTCATCTGCGGCGGCGCGACGGGGCCGATCATCGCCGCCGGCTCGACCGGTACCGTCCCGGCCACGGCCCGCTTGCTCGCTGCCATCGCCCGCCTGCCGAATGGCGCCGTGGTTCTGCCCGGCATCGATCTCGGGCTGGAGCAGCGCGCCTGGGACGCGATCGTCAGGGAGCCCGCGCCGTCGCATCCGCAGGCGGCCCTGCATCACCTGATGGACACGCTCGGAGCTGAGCGCGACGATGTCCGCGAACTCTCGCAGCCCGATGCCGTGCGCGGGGCTCGCGCCGCGCTGCTGCGCGAGGCGATGCTGCCCGCTTCGGTCACGGAACTCTGGTCCGATGTCGGCGCCCGCATCCCGGAAGCCATGGCGGCGGAAGGCTTCGCGGGTCTGCGCGTGGTCGAGGCGGCCGACGAGCGCGAAGAGGCGCTGATCGTCGCCATCGCCTTGCGCGAGACGCTGGAACAGCCGGGTGCCCATGCGGCTTTGGTGACGCCGGATCGCGGCCTCGCCGAGCGCGTCGCCGTCGAGCTGAAGCGCTGGGGCGTCGAGGTCGACGATTCCGCTGGCCTGCCGCTTGGACGTTGGCCGGCGGGTTCGCTACTGCGGCTGATCCTCGAGGCGGTGCTGGCCGAGATGGCGCCGGTCACCCTCGTGCCGTTGCTCGCCCACCCGCTCTGCCGGTTGGGGCTCGGCCGGGATGCGTTGGTGCGGGGCGCTGCTGCGCTCGAGATCGGGACCTGGCGAGGCCAGGCCGTGGGCCGCGGAATGCCGGGTCTGGAGGCTGCTCTCGGTAACTGGGAGGCGATCCGCGAGGGCGGGCATGTCCCGCGCCCGCGCAGGCGATTGACAGCGGAGGACCGTGCCGCCGCCGTCGAAGTGTTGCATGCGCTCGGCGCAGCAAGCGCCGCCTTGCGCGAGGCGTTCGCGGCTGAGAAGCCGGCCTTGGCCGCGCTTGTCACGGCGGCCCGCGAAGCCGTCACTGCCCTCAGCCTGAGCAGGGCCGGCGCGCCGCTCGCCTTCGTGGGGCCGGATGGCGAGGCGCTGGCCGGGCTGTTCGACGAGCTTGCCGGCGCCGAGGCCGTGATGCCGCCGGGCGGTACGGCGCGCGACTGCGTCGCCATCCTCGATGGTTTGCTGGCGGAGACCGTGGTCAAGCGTGCGGCGCCGGGCTATCCGCGCGTCGCGATCTGGGGCCTGCTCGAAGCGCGCCTGCTGGAGGTCGACCATGTCGTGCTCGGCGGCCTGAACGAGACCGTCTGGCCGCCGCAGACCACAACCGATTCCTTCATCAACCGGCCGATGCGCGCCGAACTCGGCCTGTCGCCGCCCGAGCGGCGCGTCGGCCAGACCGCGCATGATTTCGTCCTGGCCGCGCTGGCGCCTGAGGTCACGCTGACGCGCCCGCGCAAGGCCGGTGAGGCCGAGACCATCGCCTCGCGCTTCTGGCAGCGCCTGCAGGCGGTCACGCCGCAGGCAGTCTGGACGAAGGCCGTGGACGAGGGCGCCAAGCTGCGGACCTTGGCCGGCGTCCTCAGTGCGCCTGCGGATGCGAAACCGATCGGCCGCCCGGCGCCGCGCCCGCCGCGCGATCTTCAGCCGCTGTCGCTCAGCGTCACCGAGGTCGAGACGCTCTATCGCGACCCCTACCAGATCCACGCCCGCAAGATCCTGAAGCTCGATGCGCTCGACGACCTCGTGGCGGACCCGACCGCGCAGGACCGCGGCAAGCTGCTGCACGGCATCGTCGAGGAATTCACCACGACCTATCCCGAGGGGCTGCCGGCCGATGCGCTCGGTCAACTGGTCGGCATCGGCGCCCGGCTCTTCCGCGCCTATGACGACGTGCCGGAGGTCAAGGCGTTCTGGTGGCCGCGCTTCCTGCTCACGGCCGGGCATTTCATCCGCTGGGAGGAGCGTCGCCGCGATGACATCGCCCAGATCGGCGTCGAACTCTTCACCGGTGCGAGCTTCCCGCTCGCCGACGGCAGCAGCTTCCGCCTGAGCGGCCGGGCCGACCGCATCGAACTGACGCGCGAGCCGGCTTTGCGCATCGTCGATTTCAAGACCGGTGCGCCGCCGAGCAAGGCGCAGGTCGAGAAGGGCTTTGCCCCGCAATTGACGCTGGAAGCGGAGCTTGCGGCCCGCGCCGGCTTCGAGGGATTGGCGGGGCCAACGCCGGTCGCGGCAGTGCTCTACATGAAGCTCCATCACGATCCCAGGGGCTGGGCCAAGGACAAGCCGCTCGATTTCGACGGCGAGCCGCTGGCCGATGTCGCCGCGCGCCATCTCGAACGCCTGCTCGAATATCTGGACGCCTTGCGGTCAGGCCGCGAACCTTTCGTCTCGCGCCGCGCGCCCGACTATATCCGCTATGCCAGCCCCTATGACCATCTCGCCCGCGTCAAGGAATGGTCGGCCGCGCCGGGTGGTGACGAGGGGGGCGAGGCATGAAGCCGGGCTGGATCGTCCCGCCGCTGACCAATCAGCGTCAGGCACAGGCTGCCGATCCCGGCCTCTCCGCCTGGGTCTCGGCCAATGCCGGCTCGGGCAAGACCCATGTGCTGGTCAACCGCGTGCTCAGGCTGCTGCTCGACGACGTCGCGCCCGGCCGGATGCTCTGTATCACCTATACCAAGGCCGCGGCCGCCAATATGGCGAACCGCATCTTCAAGGCGCTGAGCGCCTGGGCGACGTTCTCCGACGAGGCGCTGGGTCGCGAACTCACGAAGCTCACCGGCCGGGCGCCGGCGATGGCCGAGCGAGCCAAGGCGCGCCGCCTCTTCGCGCAGGCGCTGGAGACGCCGGGCGGGCTGCGCATCGAGACGATCCATGCCTTCTGCACGCGGGTGCTGCAGGCCGCGCCTTTCGAGGCCAATGTGCCACCCCGCTTCGAGGTCGCCGACGATCTGGCCCAGGCCGAAATGCTGCGTTCGGCGCGCCGTGAATTGCTCGCTCACGTCGCGGCCGAGCCGAACGGCCCGGAGGCCCGGGCGCTCGACCTGCTCGCGCGGCTCGCGGCGCAGGACAGTTTCGAGACGATGTTCCAGGAGGCGCTGCGCCAGCGCGCGCTGTTCAGCGGGGCAGATGGCCGCGCCCGCAATCCTGAAGCGGTGACGGCCGGCATCGCCGCCTTCCTCGGCATCGCGCCCGATCTGTCGCCCGATGCGATCAGAACGCGCTTCCGCAACCATCTGGCGGTGCTGCCGGGGCTGCATGCCCTGATCGAGGCGCTTCAGGCCGGCAGCGCCACGCGGCAGAACGTTGCGGCGAACCTGCGGACCTTGCTCGCCGGGCAGGACGATGGCGATCCCGTCGCCTTCTGCCGGCGCGGCTTCATCACCGAGGCCGGCACGATCAACGCCAATATCCGCGGCAAGGGCAAATCCGAGTTCGACGGCGCCTTGCTGGCGACGCTGGAGGCGCTCGCCGCCTGCCTGCTCGGCGCCGCCGAGCAGTTGAACGCCGTCGCCATCCGCGATCGCAGCGCGGCGCTTGCCCTGCTGGTCACGCGCATGCTCGCCTCCTACCAGCGCCAGAAGAGCCTGCGCTCACTGCTCGACTATGACGACCTGATCGCGCGCACGCGCTCGCTGCTGGAGCGGGTCGAGGCCGCCTGGGTGCTCTACAAGCTCGATGCCGGCATCGACCACATCCTGCTCGACGAGGCGCAGGACACCGGCGAGGCGCAATGGGCGATCCTGCGCAAGCTGGCGGAAGAGTTCACCAGCGGCGGCGACCTCCGGGCCAAGCCGCGCACCATCTTCGTCGTCGGCGACGAAAAGCAGTCGATCTACGGCTTCCAGGGTGCGGCGCCCGCGGCTTTCGGCGAGGAGCGTCGTGCGCTCGGCAATCGCATCCGGTCGGCGGAGCGGGATTTCGAGGCGATCAGCCTCAACACCTCCTTCCGCTCGGCGCCGGACATCATGCAGGCGGTCGATGCCGTCTTCGCCTTGCCGGAGCATGCGCGCGGCCTCGTCTTCGACGGGGCGGCGCGGCCGGAAATCCACGACACCGTCCGCCGCAATGCGCCGGGAACCGTCGATATCTGGCCGCTCGCCGCCAATGACACCGGCGAGCCGCCCGACGCCTGGACGACGCCGGTCGACGCGCCGGAGCGGCGCAGCGGCACGGTGAAGCTCGCCGAGCGCATCGCGCGGACCTTGCAGCGCTGGCACCGTGACCGACGCGACGATCTCGGCCATCCGTTCGCGGCCGGTGACGTCATGATCCTGCTGCGCCAGCGCGGGGCGCTGTTCGAGGCGATCGTCAAGGCGCTGAAGGATGCCGAGGTTCCTGTCGCCGGGCGCGATCGCCTGACGCTGGCAGAACATCCGGCGGTCGAGGACCTCGTTGTGCTCGGCCGCGCCCTGCTCCTGCCCGACGACGATCTGACGCTCGCGACCGCGCTCAAGACGCCGCTGATCGATCTCGACGACGACGATCTTCTGCGGCTCGCGCCCACCCGCAAGGGCGCGCTGCGCGCCGCCTTGCAGGATGCCGCCGCAACCGAGCCGCGCTATGGCGCCGCCGAGGCGAAGCTCGTCCGCTGGACGCAGCAGGCCGGGCGGCAGGGACCGTTCCGCTTCTTCGCCAATCTGCTCGGCCCCGGTGGCGGGCGCAATCTCGCGCTCGCCCGGCTTGGCGCCGAGGCGGGCGACGCGCTCGACGCTTTCCTCAACGCCGCGCTCGATCATGAGCGCCGCTATGGCCCCTCGCTCGCCGGCTTCCTCCAGCATGTCGCCGGCAGCGCCGCCGATGTGAAACGCGATCTCTCGGCCAGCGCCGGCGATGTCCGCGTCATGACCGTACACGGCTCGAAGGGACTGGAGGCGAAGATCGTCATCCTCGCCGATCTCGGCGTCGAACCGGGGGCGCGGCGCCTGCCGAAGATTCTGGCCGTGCCGACACCGTCAGGCGAACTCGTACCGCTCTGGCCGCCGGCCTCGGCGGAGGATGTCCAGGCGACCGAGGCGGCCAAGGCCGCGGTGGTCGCGCAGATGGTCGAGGAGCATCACCGGCTGCTCTATGTCGCGATGACCCGCGCCGAGGACCGCCTGATCGTCTGTGGCGCGCAGCCCAAAGGGGAGGCGCCGCCCGGAAGCTGGTATGCGATGATCGAGCAGGGGCTGATGCAGTCGGATGTCGGCCTGAAGCGGACCGGCGAGGGCGACGAGGCGATGCTGCGCTTCATGGTTTCGCCGCCGTCGGCGGTGGCGGAGGAGACCCAGCCAGAGCGCGAGCCGACGTCTTTTGTCGTCCCGCCCTGGCTGACGAAGCCTGCCGCACGAGAGGCCGAGCCTTTGCCGCCGCTGAAGCCGTCGAGCGCGCTCACCGCCGCCGACGGCGAGGAGCGGCCGGGCGACGGTCCCTTCCTCGCCGAAGCGGCGGCGGCAGGCCGGCTGGCGCATCTTCTTCTGCAAATCCTGCCGAGCGTTCCCGAGGCACGTCGCCTCACGACGGCGGAAGCTCTGGCGGAAGCGCGCGGCGGAGCCTTGCGGCCTGAAAGGCGCGCCAGCATCGTTGCCGATGCCCTGCAATTGCTGGCGGCCCCGGCATTGGCCGGGCTCTTTGCTGCGGACGGCCTCGCCGAGGTTCCCGTGGCCGGCTCGATCCGCCTGCCGGATGGCGAATCGCGCGTCGTGTCCGGTCGGATCGACCGGTTGGCCGTCACGGCGGACAGCGTCGTCGTCGCCGATTTCAAGACCACGGCCCGTCCTCCGCGCGACGTCGATGCCATTCCCGTCACGACCATCGCCCAGCTCGCGGCTTATGCCGCGCTGATGCGGGAGATCTATCCGGGCCGGGCCGTGCGGGCGCTGGCGATCTACACGGCGAGCCTCACCTGTTTCGAACTCGATGCCGGCCGGCTCGATGCCGCGCTCGTTGCGCTGGCGGCCGGTGAGGGCGCCGGTTCCGCCGAGGGAGCGTTCACGCCATGAGATTCGTGCCGCATTCCCTGTCCCTGCGCCCGCGCCTGCTGATCGCGCTTGCCGCAGGGGCGGTGCTGACCCTGTTGCTGCCCGGCGAATGGCGCTGGACGACGCGGTTGCTGGTGGCCTGGGATGCGGGCGCGATCCTCTATCTCGGTCTGCTGGCGACGACGATGTTCACCGAGACGGTCGACGAGATTCGGGCGCGGGCGGAGCAGCAGGACGAAGGAGCCGTCGCCATCCTCGTGATCTCCTGTCTCGCGGCGAGTGCGAGCCTGGCCGCGATCGCGGTTCAGCTCGCCGGCATCGGGACCATTCCGGCGGGCGAGCGCGGCATTCATCTCGCGCTCGGCGGCGTCACGATCCTGTGTTCCTGGACGCTGCTGCACGCCTTCTTCACGCTGCACTATGCCGGCATCTATTACCGCGGCGGCAAGGCCGAGCCTTGCCTGGATTTTCCCGGCAAGGGCGACCCGGACTATGTCGATTTCCTGTATTTCTCCTACACGATCGGCTGCACCTCCCAGACCTCCGATGTCGGCGTGAGCACGCGCCATGCGCGTGGCATCGTGCTGGTGCATTCGATCCTCACCTTCATCTTCAACACCTCGATCCTGGCGATGGCAATCAATGTCGGGGCGGGCCTGGTCTCGGGCGGCTCGTGACGCGCCGGCTTCACTTCTGCTCTGCGGTGCACGCGCCTTGACCCGGGGGGCCGGCGTTCATAGCTTCGCTGGCGAAGGGTGGCATTGCCCCCCATTGAAACCGAAAGGCGGCCAGTCATGGCAACGAGCAAGGTAACCGACGCGAGCTTCGAGGCCGACGTCCTGAAGTCATCCGAGCCGGTCGTGGTGGATTTCTGGGCGGAATGGTGCGGTCCCTGCCGCATGATCGGCCCGGCGCTCGAGGAAATCGCGACCGAGCTCAACGGCAAGGTCAAGATCGTCAAGATGAACGTCGACGAGAATCAGCAGATCCCGGCCCAGTTCGGCATCCGCTCGATCCCGACGCTGATGCTGTTCAAGGACGGCAAGCTCGCTTCGCAGAAGGTCGGCGCCGCTCCCAAGAGCGATCTCTCGCGCTGGATCTCCGCGGCGGTCTGATCCGCCTGCTTCAGATATGAAAAAGGCCCGCTTCCGACGAGGAAGCGGGCCTTTCCTGTTTCCGAGCGGTCTGGGCCTCAGCCCTTGCGCGATTCGATGGCGAAGGCGCCAGGGCCGGCCGTGGCGATGTAGAGGAAGATGAAGCTGAACAGCATCGCGGCCTCGCCGCCGTTCAGCAGCGGGTAGAAGCCCTTCGAACCGTGAGCCATCCAGTAGGCGACGGCCATCAGGCCCGACAGGACGAAGGCGGCCGGGCGGGTCAGGAAACCGACGAGGACGAGGGCGCCGCCGACGATCTCCAGCACGCCGGCAGTCCAGGGCAGGCTCATCGCAGCCGGCATGCCCCAGGACGGAGCGACCGGGAAGGCGAACAGCTTCTGCGTGCCGTGCGAGATGAAGGTCAGCGCGGTGAAGATGCGGAGCAGGCCGAGCGTGTAGGGCGCGTAGCGGGACAGAGACTGCATGCAGGGGTCCTTCGTTCAGATTCTGCGATCGGGATCGGATATTGTCGGCAGGGTTCTAGGCGAGCTGCCTGAATTTGCGCAACAGCCCAGTTGATGACGATTCCGTTTGCGCGTTTGCAAGTTTAATCACGTTCTCGCGACAGCGATGCAGCTCCTGCCGCATTGCACGCTTTACGAACCCTTAAAAGCGCCATGTTTGAATCCTGTGTGACCTGACCGCATTTGCGAGGCGGCATGGCGGCCGAAAACGGGGCAGGATGAACGACCGGATTGCACGAGGCGAGCGGCGCGAGCCCTCCTTTGGTTATGAGCGTGGCGAGCGCCACGTGGACGGTGACATGCGCCTTTCTCCTGACGATCGCCCCACCCGTTTCCGCAACGCTCCGGCGCAGCCCGAGCCGAGCCGGCAGCTCCGCAACCCGCCCAAGCGTGGCAAGAGTGGCGGTGGCGGAGGTGGCGGCAAGCGCCGTGGCCGGCGCGGCCGCCGCTCGTTCCTGGGCGGCCTGTTCTACTGGTCGATGGTGCTCGGCCTCTGGTGCGCCATCGGCGTCGGCGGGCTCGTCGCCTATCACGCCTCGCAACTGCCGCCGATCGACCAGCTTACCGTGCCCAAGCGGCCGCCGAACATCGCGATCCTCGCCGCCGACGGCTCGCTGCTCGCCAATCGCGGCGAGACCGGCGGGCGCACAGTCACCATCGGCGAGATTCCGCCTTACCTCCCGCGCGCCTTCGTCGCGATCGAGGACCGGCGCTTCTATGAGCATTTCGGCATCGACCCGATCGGCATCACCCGCGCGCTCGTCACCAACCTTCGCGGGCGCGGCGTCGCCCAAGGCGGGTCGACCCTGACCCAGCAGCTCGCCAAGAACCTCTTCCTGACGCAGGACCGCACGGCCGCCCGCAAGATCCAGGAGGCGATCCTGGCGCTCTGGCTGGAGCGCACCTACACCAAGGATCAGATTCTCGAGCTCTACCTGAACCGCGTCTATTTCGGCTCCGGCGCCTATGGCGTCGAGGCGGCTGCGCAGCGCTATTTCAACAAGTCGGCGCGTTCGGTGACGATCGCGGAGGCTGCGATGCTCGCCGGGCTCGTCCAGGCCCCGTCCCGGCTCGCGCCCAACCGCAATCCTGATCTGGCCGAGAAGCGCGCCCAGCTCGTCATCGCCGCGATGGCCGATCAGGGCTTCATCACGCCGGCCGCGGCCAAGACCGCGCTGACCGCACCAGCCGAGGTGCCCGAGCGCGTCGGCGCCGGCTCGGTGAACTACGCCGCCGACTACGTCATGGACGTGCTCGACGATTTCATCGGCGCGGTTGAGGGCGACGTCACCGTCCTCACCACGATCGATTCGAAGCTGCAATCCTCAGCCGAGACGACGCTCGTCGATGCGCTGTCGACGCAGGGCTCCAAGCTCAATGCGTCTCAGGGCGCGGTCGTTTCGCTCGCGCCTGACGGCGCTATCCGCGCGCTGATCGGTGGCCGCGACTACACCAAGAGCCAGTTCAACCGCGCCACGGCGGCTCGCCGCCAGCCGGGCTCTTCCTTCAAGCCCTTCGTCTATCTCACCGCGATCGAGAAGGGCATGACGCCCGATACCATCCGCGACGACGCTCCCGTCTCGATCAAGGGGTGGGAGCCGGAAAACTATTCGCGCAATTATCGCGGCCCGGTGACGCTCGCGACGGCGATGCAGCATTCGCTCAACACGGTGGCCGCCCGGCTGATCCAGGAGGTGACGCCCCGGGAGGTCATCCGCACGGCGCAGCGCCTCGGCATCAACTCGGCCCTGCAGCCGAATCTGTCGCTGGCGCTCGGCACGTCGGAGGTGACGCCGCTGGAGTTGACGGCCGCCTACGCGACCTTCGCCAATGGCGGCCAGTCGGTGCTGCCCTATGTCATCCGCGAGGTGCGCCAGACCAATGGCAAGGTCGTCTACGCCCGCAAGGCCGCGAACCTCGGCCCGGTCATCCAGCCGCAGAACCTCGCCATGATCAACACCATGTTCAACGGCGTGATGAATGGCGGCACCGGCAGCAAGTTCAACATTCCGGGCTGGCAGGTCGGCGGTAAATCGGGCACGACGCAGGACTATGGCGATGCCTGGTTTGTCGGCTTCACCGCCAAGCTCGTCACCGCCGTCTGGGTCGGCAACGACGACAATTCGAAGATGAAACGCGTCACCGGCGCCGGCCTCCCCGGCGAGATCTGGGGCAAGTACATGAAGGCGGCCCATGCCGGCGCCCAGCCCATCCCGCTGCCCGGCGGCCTCTGGCAGGGCGCGCCGAAGGCGATCGGCGATGGCGCGCCGGTCGCCGACGCACGGGTTCCCGCGCAGGCCCAGCCTCAGGGCGACAGCGGCTGGGTCCGCCCGGCGCCGCAGGAGAAGAACTTCTTCGAGCGCCTCTTCGGTGGCTGAGGTCTAGGCCTTCGCCGCCCGGATGCCGCGCGACGCGCGGAACAGGACGAGCGCCGCCACACCCAGCGCCGACATCACCAACGGCAAGGGCAATGCGGCGTTCTTCAAGAGGTGGCCGACCAGCAGCCCGACGCAGGCCGAGAGCAGCATCTGGCAGAGCCCGTTGAAGGAGGAGGCCGCGCCGGCTCGATCCGGGAAGGGCATCATTGCCGAGGCCTGGGCCTGCGGCATGGTCAGCCCGACGCCGCAGGCATAGAGCGCCATCGGCACGACGACGCCGGCAGCGCCGCCGAACCCGGTGAGCACGCCGACCAGCATCGCCAGCCCGCCGCCGGCCAGACAGCTGACGCCGATGGCGATGACACCGTCCATGCCGCGCCGTCCGACCAGTCGCTGCGCGATGATCGTGCCGGTGATGTAGCCGAGCACGCCGAAGCCGAAGGAGAAGCCGTATTCGATGGGCGAGAGCCCGTAGACGCCGATCAGTACGAAGGACGAGCCCGAGATGAAGGCGAAGAGCCCGGCATAGGCGAGCGCCGTCAGCGCGACATAGACGCGGAAGGCGCGGTTTTGCAGCAGCGTGCCGAAGCCCCGGAAGATGCCGAAAAGGGAGAGCGGCTGCGGCGAGCGCGCCCGCAGCGTCTCCGGCATCACCGTGACGATGACGGCCGCGAGCGCCAGCCCGAAGGCGAGCGAGGCTAAGAAGGTCGAGCGCCAGCCAAAGGCGACCTGCAGCACGCCGCCGATCACCGGCGCGATCGCCGGCACCAGCCCCATGATCATGCCCATGCGCGCGAGCTCGCGCCCGGCGCGCGGCCCGTCATAGAGATCGCGCACCATGGCGCGGCCGAGCACGATCGGGCCCGACGCTCCGAGCGCCTGGAAGGCGCGTGCCAGCGTCAGCGCCTCGATCGAGGGCGCGAAGGCACAGGCCAGCGTCGCCAGACCGAACAAGCCGAGCCCGGTAAGCAGTATAGGCTTTCGGCCCAGCCGGTCCGAGAGCGGCCCCCAGAAAATCTGCCCGGCCGCGAAGCCGAACAGGAAGGAGGACAGCGTCGCCTGCGCGCCGGCGACATCCGTCTGCATCACCCGCGCGATCTCGGGCAGGGAGGGCAGGTAGAAATCGGTCGAGAGAGGTCCAAGCGCCGTCAGCATGGCGAGGACGGCGGTCATCGCCAGCGTGTCGGGACGAAGCTTCATGCACGGCCTCCGGCGCGGCCGCAGAGGGGGCCGCGCTGCCAGGCTCTGCTACGACGTCAGTGGGTCATCCGGCAATGGCCCGCGCCGCCGGCCGGTCCTGCGTCTCGCCGTGATAGGCGGTCGCCTGCATCGAGGGGCGTCGTGAGAAGGCCTCGTACCAGTGCGTCAGCCTTGGCCGCCCGGTCCGGAAATCCGGGAGGTTGCGGAATTCCAGCCAGGCGAGCGCCGTGGCCAGTCCGATATGGCCGATATGCACGAGCTCCTCGAAGCTCTCGTTGCGCTCCAGCACGTCGAAGGATTCGACGAGCTTCGCCGTCTGCCCCTCGCTCAAGGGGGGATAGCGCAGATGCTCCGGCCGACGCAGGGTCTCCCAGCGCAATGCGATGCCGGCATCGCAAAGCCCTTGCGCGATCGCATGGAGGCGCAGCGCCTGCCAGCGCGCGCTGCCCTCGGCGGGGATCAATCGGCGGCCGTCATGCAGTCCGTCGAGATAGTCGCAGATCACCAGCGAGTCGAAGATCGCGCCTGCTTCCGGCGTGACCAGGACCGGCACCTTGCCGAGTGGGTTGACGGCGAAAACCTCGGGGTTGCGGTTGGTCGGGCTGGTCTCCTGATCGACGATCGCGAGCCGGTCGGCGATGCCCGCTTCATGTGCGAAGACGATGGTCTTGCGCGCATAGGGCGAATGGCTCTGCGAATGCAGCGTCAGACGCGCGCCGGACGGCGCGCTCATGCGACTTCCTCCGGCTTGAGGCCGACGAGCTCGGCATAGCGCGCCGGGTCGGTTGCCCCCTCGGTGTTGACGAGGAAGACACGGGAGCTGCCGTCGAGCTTCAACGCCGCGCGCGCCTGCGGATCGCGCAGGACCGCCAGAAGCCCGGCGAGCCCGGCTCCGCCGCTTTCGCCGGCAACGATGGCCGGGTCCCCAGCGGTCGGTCGTGCCAAGCGGTTCATCGCTTCCACCGCGTCGGCATCCTCGGCCGTCAGGAAGGCATCCGCAGAGCGGTAGAGCACGCGCAGCGCCAGCGGCGAGGGATCGTAGCATTCGAGCATCGCCATCACGGTCGGCGCGCCATGCGGGATCTTGCCGGGCTTGCCGTTCTTGGCCGCCTCGAAGATGCAAGCCGCGCGGGAGGGCTCGACCACGGTGAAAAACGGCCGCTCTTCTCCGAAGCTGGTCTGCATCTGCGCGGCGAGGGCGGCGGCGATGCCGCCGACGCCAGCCTGCACGAAGACATGCGTCGGGCGCTCCGGCATCTGGGCCAGCCCCTCGCGGGCGATGGCGGTGTAGCCCTGCATGACCAGGCCGGGGATGCGCTCATAGCCTTCCCAGGAGGTGTCGGAGACGATGGTCCAGCCGCGTTCGGTCGCGACGCGGGCCGCCTCGACCACGGAATCGTCATAGGTGCCGTCGACGCGCACCATTTCGGCGCCGAAGCGGGCGATGGCCGCGACGCGCTCGTCGCTGACGCCGCCATGCACGAAGATCACGGCCTTGGCGCCGAGCAGTTGCGCGCCCTGGGCCACCGACCGGCCATGGTTGCCGTCGGTCGCGCAGGCGAAGGTCATGCCGGCCGCGGCGTCGCGCACGGCGGGGTCGTTCATGTCGGCGTCGCCGAGCCGGCGGCCGAGCTTTTCGGAGGCCGCTTCCAGCGCGAGCCGGATCACCGCATAAGCGCCGCCGAGCGCCTTGAAGCTGCCGAGCCCGAGGCGCTGGCCCTCGTCCTTTATGAAGAGCGCGCCGATGCCGAGCGCCGCTGCGAGCCCCGGCAGGCTGTGGAGCGGCGTCGGCACATGGTTCGGCCGCTCGGCGAGATGGGCCGCGATCGCGTCAGCCCCGGCCGGCCCCAGCGTCTCGACATCCTCCGGATGCAGGGCGGAGCGGTAGTCCGGATGATGGTTGAGCAGGAACATGGTGGCCTCGTCTGGCTGAATGCCCGAATGGATATTGCATCGCGAGTGAAAAAGGCGCTGGATTTGGCTGCAAGCCTTGCAAGTTTCTTTCGCGGGATGGGGTATGGCCGAGCCGACTGCTCATGATCTCGATGCTTTCGACCGGGCGATCCTCGCCATCCTCCAGCAGGACAACACCACGCCGCAGCGGGTGATCGGCGAGCGCGTCAACCTGTCGGCGCCGGCCGTGCAGCGCCGCATCCGCCGGATGGAGGCGAACGGCGTCATCCGCGCCAATGTCGCGGTGGTGGACCCAGCGGCGCTCGGCCATCCGATCACGCTCTTCGTCGAAATCGAGCTGGTCAGCGAGACCGCGCCCGACATCGATGCGGCCAAGAGCGCCTTCCTCGCCGCGCCGGAAGTGCAGCAATGCTATTACGTCACCGGTGAGGTCGATTTCATGCTGGTCGTGCTGGTGCCGAGCATGGCGGCCTATGAGGCGCTGACGCGGCGACTGTTCTTCGCCAACCCGAACATCCGCAAGTTCCGCTCCTTCGTCGCCATGGACCGGGTCAAGACGGGGCTTGCGGTGCCCATTTCCTAACTGCCCTGCGGCCGGGGCAAGGCTGCCATCGCCAGCTCGTCTTGTTCCCGCCGCTTCGATATGCGACCGCGGGCGGACGTGACGAACGAGCCTGATGGGCCTTGCCGTGATCACCGTGAAAGCCACCGAAACGCCGGCCGGGACAGGCGATGCGCCGCAGGGCTGGCGCGCGCTCGTCCGCTCCAGCGAAATCGGCATCGTGGTGCTGGCCTGCGTGGTCGGCGTGCTCGCCGGGCTTGTCGTACTAGCGATGTCCTTCACGACGCAGCTCCTGCATGAAGTGATCTTCGGGCTGCCGGATAGTCAGCGGCTCTCGATCGCCACGACGATCCCGCCCTGGCGGGCCCTGGCCGGGCCGGTTATCGGCGGCCTCGCCATCGGCTGCGCCTCCTGGCTGTTCTTTCGCCGCCGCAAGCAGCCGATCGACCCGATCGAGGCCAATGCGCTGCATGGCGGGCGTATGTCCTTGCGCGACAGCGCCTTCGTCGCGCTCCAGACAATGGGCTCCAGCGGCGCGGGGGCGTCGGTCGGCCTTGAAGCCGGCTATACGCAGGCCGCGAGCGGGCTTGCCTCGCATATCGGCCGGCGCCTGCGCCTGCGCCGGGCGGATATGCGCCTGATGGTCGGCTGCGCGGCCGGCGGCGCCATCGGCGCGGCTTTCGATGCGCCGCTGACCGGCGCCTTCTATGCCTTCGAACTGATCCTCGGCAGCTACTCGATCGCCGCCTTCGTGCCGGTGATGGCCGCGACCTTCATGGCGACCGTCACCCACAGCGTGCTCGCGCCGGCACTGCTCGCCGTCGAGGTCCCCCCGATCGGCCTGATCACGATGGCGAACCTGCCTCTGGTCGTCCTGCTCGGCGCCACCTGCGGTCTCGTCGGCATCGTCGTGATGCGCGCCGCCGCCTTCGTCGAGGCTGGCTTCCGCCGCTCGCGGATTCCGACCTGGCTCAGGCCGGCCTTCGGCGGCCTCCTCGTCGGGGCGCTGGCGATTTGGAACCCCTCGGTCTTCTCGGCCGGCCATGGCGCGATCAATCTCTATCTCGGCATCGACGCCAGCCTGGGGTTGTTCGCGCTGGTGCTTGTCGCCAAGGCGCTAGCCTCATCGGTCTCGATCGGCTCCGGCTTCCGTGGCGGCCTGTTCTTCGCTTCGCTCCTGCTCGGGGTGCTGACCGGGCGCCTCTTCATCGGCCTGCTGACGCTCGCCTTTCCGAACCTCGCCGGGCACGAGACGCTGTTCGCGCTGGTCGGCATGAGCTCGCTCGCGGTCTCGATCGTCGGCGGGCCGATGACCATGACCCTGCTCGCGCTCGAAATGACCGGCGATCTCAAATTGACGCTGGCCGTGGTCGGCGCCGCCGGTGCGGCTTCGCTGGTGACGCGCCGCCTGTTCGGCTTCTCCTTCGCGACCTGGCGCTTCCATCTGCGCGGCGAGAGCATCCGCGGCGCCCATGATGTCGGCTGGATGCGCGATCTCACCGCCGGCAGCATGATGCGCCTGGAGGTGCCGAAGATCGCGGCTGACGCCACCATCGCCGAGGCGCGGCTGAAATATCCGCCGGGCTCGACCAATTACCTCGTCGCTGTCGGTCCAGGCGGCGCCTATGCCGGCATGGTGCCGCCGGGTGCACTCTACGAGCCGGACCCGGCTCTGGACGAGGAGGCGGCGGCGGAGCCCGCGCCGCGTACCGTGCGTCATCTCCTGCGCAATCCCGATCGGATGCTGCTCGCCGACATGTCGGTGCGCGACACGCTGAAATTGTTCGAGGCGGCCGAGAGCGAGGCGCTGCCCGTCGTCGCCGATCGCGACAGCCGCCGCCTCGTCGGCATTCTCAGCGAGGCGCATGCGATCAAGCGCTACAGCGACGAGGTCAGCCGCCGCAATCGGGAGCTGACGGGGGAGTAGTCGCTTTGTGTGCGGGGTTTATGGGTTCCCTCGGAAACACCTGGTCATCCCGGGCTTGACCCGGGATCCATGCCAGAGCGTTTCCAAAATAGGTTCCGGCATGGATCCCGGATCTCCGCTTCGCTGCGTCCGGGATGACACGCCGTTTTGTAACGCAGTGCGAACTACGACCGCAGTGCGACACTCGCGACAACCCGCCAGTCGGCGATGGGCACATTCTGGCCGGAGGTCACGATGCCGATCCGGTCGAAGCGGATGGTGCGTCCCGCGAGGCGGGCGCCGATTTCCGCGATGGCCGCCGCCTTCGCGGATGGCTCGACCGCCCCGTAGAGCAGCGAGACATGCGGCATGAAAGGCGTGGAATCCTCCGGGTCGAGCCTGCGTTTCAGCGTCGTGAGCGGGGCTGAGGCGGCGAAGCGCGCGTAGAACGAGCGGAAATAGCTCTCGATACCCTCGACGGCCGTGACCGGCTCCGAGAAGGCCTCGACGGTGTCCGCGACGGTCGTGACGGCGCGCTCCAGCACGGCTGGCGTCGTCTCCGTGTCGCCCAGCAATGTCAGGTGCGGGGCGAACAGCGGGGTGCCGAAGCGGCCGGACAACTCGCCGACGATGCCGGCCAGCAGCGCTTCATCGGAAGGCGCCGGCATCAGCCAGAGAGAATGAATCCGCGCTGTCATCCGAGTTTCACAAAGCTCTTGCATAGACTGCGCCCCGTGCGTAACGTTTATTTCAACTGAGCCGTCGATGGAAGAAATATTCCATTGTCAGGCGATAAGAGCAGAACCGGGGGAGTAGGCGCCTTGCAGCCGGAAACGCAAGCCAGAGCGGGTAGCGGCGCGGCCATCGGCGTGCGCGGCCTCAAGGTTGCCTATGGCGGCACGCGCGTGCTGCACGGGATCGATCTGGACTTTACCCCCGGCAGCTTCACCGCGCTCCTCGGCTCCTCCGGCTGCGGCAAGACCACGCTGCTGCGCTCGCTCTCCGGTTTCGTCCCGGTCGAGGATGGCTCGATCGTCGTCGGTGGCCGCGATGTCGCCGGCCTGCCGCCGGAAAAGCGCGGCATGGCCATGGTCTTCCAGTCCTATGCGCTCTGGCCGCATATGACCGTGCTCCAGAACATCGGCTATGGCCTGAAGCTGCGCGGCAAGTCGAAGGCCGAGATCGCCGCCAAGGTCGGCGAGATGCTGAATTTCCTCGGCCTTGCCGGTTACGAGGACCGCAAGGTCACGGCGCTCTCCGGCGGCCAGCGCCAGCGCGTCGCGCTCGGCCGCGCGCTCGCCATCGATCCCGGCATCCTGCTGCTCGACGAGCCTCTCTCCAATCTCGACGCCAAGATCCGCATGGTGATGCGCCACGAGATCCGCGCCATCCAGCAGCGGCTCGGCCTCACCGCCGTCCACGTCACCCATGACCGCGAGGAGGCGATGACGATGGCCGACAGGCTGGTGATCATGCAGGCCGGTCGTGTCGCGCAGGTCGGCACGCCCGAGGAGGTCTATGACCGCCCGGCCAGCGCCTTCGTCGCCAATTTCATGGGCGCGGAGAACGTTCTCCCGCTCAGCATCACCAGCGGCGAGGCTCAGGCTTCCGTCTCCGCTGGCGATGCCCGCGCGACGCTGACGGGCGCCGCCGCGGCCACTCTGCCGGCCGGCGAGGCACTCGCCTATTTCCGCGACGACGTCGCGAGTCTCGACGCGCATGATGCAGCGGCTGCCGGTGGCGATCTCGTCGTGCCCGGCACCATCGCCGCGCGCGCCTATCCCGGTGGCATCTACCGCTACAAGGTCGAAGCCGCCGGCCGCCAGATCACGGTCGACGATGTCGCCCGTCACGAACTCGGAACGAAGGTCGGGCTGCGCATTCCGCTGCAGCGCCTTCACATCTTCCCGGCGGCCGAGGCCGGGATTGCCGCCTGACAGGGAGTCAGACACATGCGCATCCTCACGCTTGCCTGCTCGCTCGCCGCGCTGATCGTGGCATCGCCGCTATCCGCGCAGACCCTCAACGTCGCCTCCGCCGGCGACCAGAACATGGTCGACTACGTCAAGGACTATCTCGGGCCGATGTTCGAGAGGGCCAATCCGGGCGTGAAGGTCGTCTCGGTCGGCACCGGCCCGGGCGATTCCGGCTCGCAGAAGATCTACGAGAAGCTCGACGCCCAGAAGGGCGCCGCCACCACCGATTTCGACGTGGTCGTCATCCACCAGAAGGCCGCCGGCCAGATGGTCAAGGAAGGCCTGCTGAACAAGTACACGGGCAATGTCGAGACGGCGAAGCTCGCCACCGGCGACGCCGCCAAGAACGCGCTCGGCACCGATGTCGGCGGCTTCGTCATCCCGATGTTCCAGTCGCAGACCGCGCTCGCCTACAATGCCGACATGGTCAAGACGCCGCCGGCGACCTTCGCCGAGCTCGCCGACTGGGCCAAGAAGAACCCCAAGCAGTTTGGCTATAACGGCATCAAGGGCGGTATGTCCGGCGTCTCCTTCGTCGCCGGCTGGGTCTATGCCTTCGGCGGCGACGCCGACAAGCTGATGAAGGGCCCCTATGACGCGGCCACCAAGACCAGCTGGGACAAGGCCTTCGCCGATCTCAAGGAGTTCAACAAGAACGCCGTGATCACCCCCGGCAATGCCGGCACGCTCGACATGCTGAACCGCGGCGAGATCGCGATCGGCCCGGTCTGGGTCGACATGTTCTATTCCTGGCAGGCCGACGGCAAGCTGCCCCCGAACATGAAGCTCAAGCTCGTCTCGCCCGGCATGCCCGGCCAGCCGATGTATTACGCCGTGCCGGAGAAGTCGGCCCAGAAGAAGCTGGCCGAGGCCTTCATCGCGCTCGCGACCTCGCCGCAGGTGCAGGCTGACGGCATCGTCAAGAAGTTCAACTGGTATCCGGGCATCGACGCCAAGAACCTCGAGGGCAAGCTCGACAAGGCCGCCTGGGACAAGCTCTTCACGGACGTGACGCCGGCCGAGCTCGCCAAGAACGGCAAGCCCTTCCCGATCGCGCCCTACTTCAACGACATCCTCGAGGGCTACGAGAAGAAGGTCGCGAACTGAGGTTCGCCTGACGGGATGACGCGGAGAAACACCGTGTCATCCCGGGCGGAGCGAAGCGCAGACCCGGGATCCATTCCGGAACGGTTCAGGCATGGATCCCGGATCGGCGCGGCCTCGCCGCTTGTCCGGGATGACCTCGCGGTTCCGGATATCCATTTGACCATCCGTCGCGGAGAGCGCCGCTCATCATGAGCCTGTCCCAACGCAACCTCGCCTTGCTGCTGATCGCGCCCGGCCTCGCGCTCGTCGCGGCGCTGTTCCTTTATCCGCTCTGCTTCTCGCTGATCTCGGCCTTCACCGGGCCGCAGGGCGGCTTTTCGCTGCAGGCCTTCGGCAAGGCCTGGGAGCTCTATTCCGGCGACGTCGTCTTCACCGTCGTCATCGTGCTCGCCTCCTGTTTCTTCACCGGGCTCGCCGCCATCATCATCGCCGGCACGCTGACGCTCGGCGAGAACCGCTACATCGTCGGCACGCTGAAGGCGCTCTATCGCTGGCCGCTCTTCATTCCCTTCATCGTCGCGGCGCAGTGCATGCGCACCTTCCTCGCCAAGAACGGCCTGATGAACAACAGCTTCGTTTCGCTCGGGCTGATGGAGCCGCTGCAGGCGGTGAGCTTCCTCGACTGGCGCGGCATCATCGCAACCTTCGTCTGGAAGCAGACGCCCTTCGTTGCGCTGCTGCTCGCCGGCGCGCTCGCCTCGCTCGACCGCGCCACGCTGGAGGCCGGCCGCAATCTCGGGGCATCGCGCATGCGCGTCCTCGTCGAGCTCGCGCTGCCGCAGGTGATGCCGCAGCTCCTCGTCGCGCTCGTCCTCTCCTTCGTGACGATGCTCTCGGTGCTCTCGGTGCCGATGATGGTGGCGGGCTCGCAGCCGACCATGCTGACCGTCGACATGGCCTTCCGCATCAACGCCTATGGCGACTACGCCACGGCCAATGCGCTCGGCGTGATCACCTATCTGATCTCGGCCGGCGCGGCGATCATCTATCTCAAACGCGGCATGGCGAAGGAGAACACGCCATGACCCGTGCCGTCTCCGGCCTGCGGATGGTCCTCGCGGCCTTCGCGCTCGCGGCCTTCGCCTTCTTCCTGATCGGGCCGCTGGTCAATCTGGCGCTCTGGTCCGTCGCCGAGCGCTGGTACACGCCCTACAAGCTGCCGGTCGTCTACGGCACGCGCTACTGGGAGCAGGTCTTCCGCCCGACCGGCGATGCCATGGCCTCGCTCGCGACCTCGGTCTGGATCGCGGTACTGACGGTGCTCGTCGCGCTCGCGTTGTCGATACCCGCTGGCTATGCGCTGGCGCGGTTGAAGCTCCCGGCGCGCGCCTTCTTCATGGTGATGTTCCTGCTGCCGCAGGCCTTTCCGTCGGTCGCGATCTACATCAACGTCGCCCGCGTCTTCTACAATATCGGCATCAACGGCACGGTCTTCGCCGTGGTGCTGGTCCACGCCGCGCACGGCCTCGTCTATTCCGTCTGGATCGCGGCCGCGGCCTTTGCCGCCGTCGACAAGGACCTCGAACTCGCCGCCCGCAATATCGGGGCTTCGCCGCTCAAGACCTTCTTCTCGGTGACGCTGCCGCTCGCCGCACCCGGCATCATCGCCAGCGGCATCTTCGTCTTCCTGGAATCGCTCGACGAGTTCACCGGTACCTTCTTCGTCGGCGTGCCGCAGGTCACGACACTGCCGCTGCTGCTCTATAACGCGGCGATGGGTGGCAACTATCAGGTCGCCTCGATCACGGCGCTGATCCTGCTCGTGCCCTCGGTGCTGTTCATGCTGTTCATCGAGCGTTTCCTGCGGGCCGACGTGCTCGCCAAGGTCGGGGCCTGAGGCGCGGACGGGCTTGCGCGCCCTCGGGCGATCCGCAACTCTGCCGCTCCCTTCTGCCTTGCGGACCCGCGATGACGAACCCTGCTGAACTCCCCCGATCCGGGACGAATCCGGGTCCCGTTCCGCGTGGCCGTCCTTTCGCGGGTCTCGTCCCCAGCCTGATCGGCTTCGGCGGCGCCCCGCTCGGCGATCTCTACGGGCATCTCGACGAGGTCACGGCGCAGGACACGGTCCGAGCTGCGCTCGCGGCCGGCATCAACCTCGTCGACACCGCGCCGCTCTACGGCCACGGCCTCTCCGAGCACCGCATCGGCGCGGCCCTGCGCAGCGTGCCGCGCGACAGCGTCATCATCTCGACCAAGGTCGGCCGCTGGATGCAGGCCGGCCAGCCGAAAGGCGACGGCTCGGGCTATGCCGGTGGCCTGCCGCATCCGGCGGTGATCGACTATTCCTATGACGGCGCGATGCGCTCCTTCGAGCAGTCGCTGCTCCGGCTCGGCGCCGACCATATCGACATCCTGCTGATCCATGACGTCGATATCTGGACCCATGGCGACCGGATGGAGCAGCGTTTCACCGAAGCGATGGACGGCGCCTATCGCGCCCTTGAGAAGCTGCGCTCATCCGGCGCGGTCAAGGCGATCGGCGTCGGCGTCAACGAAGCCGAGATGTGCGTGCGCTTCGCCCGCGCGGGTGATTTCGACGTGATGATGCTGGCCGGCCGCTACTCGCTGCTGGAGCAGGGCGCCCTGCCGGAATTCCTGCCGCTGGCGCTGGAAAAGAAGATCGCGGTGATGCTCGCCGGCGTCTTCAATTCCGGCATCCTCGCCACCGGGGCCAGGCCCGGCGCCTTCTACAATTACAAGCCGGCGCCGCCTGAGGTGCTGGCCCGCGTCGCCCGGATCGAGGCCGTCTGCGCCAGCCATGGCGTCGCCCTGCCGCAAGCCGCGCTCGCCTTCTGCGCCGCCCATCCGGCTGTGGCGACGATCGTGCTCGGTGCGGTCACGCCACAGGAAGTCGCGCGCAATCTCGACCTCGTCGCGCGGCCGGTCCCGGCCACGCTCTGGCGTGATCTCAAGCGCGAGGGATTGCTCGCAGAAGCGGCGCCGGTCCCCGAGGTTTGAACGCTGCCCCACACGCATCGTCATCCCGGGCTTGACCCGGGATCCATCGTAGAGCACCGAGCCCTCCGATGGATCCCGGAGCGCCGCCGCTATGCGGCTTGTCCGGGATGACGGTGGGTTAGTTGGGCGCTCCCGTCGAGCCGAGATAGTCGACCGCGCAGGCGACATGCAGCTTCATCACCGCGATCGCCTCGTCGATGGTGACATGCTCCTCGTCGGTGCCCATGCTGATCGGCGAGGGCCCGCAGATCAGCGCGGGAACGCCGCGCCAGCGCCAATAGCGCGTATCAGTGCCGCCGAGGCTCGACACCGGCGGCGCGTCATGGCCGAGCAGGTCGCGGATATTGCCGCGCAGGATGTTGGCCATCTCGCCGAACGGGTCGGTCAGGCTCGCCGGGTAGCTGTGATCCTCGTTGACCACCATCTCGCAACCGGCCTCGCGGGCGAGCGCTTCGAGATCGGCGCGGATCGCGTCGCGGTCGGAGCCGATCGGGATGCGCATGTCGAGATGGGCGATGCAATGCGTCGGGATCTGCGTCGCCTTCTGGCCGCCCTGCAGGATGCCGACATTGACGGTGATGCGCCTTGCGACATCGCCCGCACCCTTGCCGAGATTGAGATCGGCCGCCGCGATCGTCTCGGCCGAGGTCAGCACCGCATCGATCTCGGGCGGCAGCGCGGCGAGCTTGAGATGGTAGCGGTCATAGATTGCGGTCACGAGCCGGCTCACATCCGCGATCGGGTTGCGCGCCCGGTGAGCGTAGCCGCCATGGCCGCCGATGCTCCTGGCCGAGAGCGAGAAGCGCAGCGTGCCTTTCTCAGTGAAGCGCAGATTGGCAAGCCCGCTTGGCTCGCCATTAAGGCAGCAATCGGCTTCCATCTCGTCGCCGAACTCATCGAACAGGAATTTCGTGCCGTAGCGGCCACCCGATTGCTCGTCCGAGACCACGGTCAGCGACAGCGCGCCGTTGAGCTTTTCGCGGTGAGGATAGAGCTGGCAGAAGGCCAGGATCGAGGCCAGCGTCCCGGTCTTCATGTCGGAGGCGCCGCGGCCCATGATCTTGCCGTTGACGATCTCGGCCTCCCAGAGCTTCTCGTTGGTGACCGGGAAGATGTCCATATGGCCGTTGAGCATGAGATGGCGGCCGGGTTGGCCGGCCTCCCAGCGGCTGATGATGTTCGGCATCTCCGGCACGAAGGCCTCGGTGCGATGCGGCACGCCGGCGGCATCGAGCAGTTCGCGCACGAAGGCCGCCGCCTCGCGCGTATCGCCCGGCGGGTTGACGCTCTTGATGCGCAGGAAGCGGCGCAGCAATTCGACGATCTCGTCGCGGCGCGCATCGATCGCCTGAAGCAGCTCGGCTTTCAGGGCGGCTTTGTCGGTGGGCATGGTTGGTCTTCTTGGTCGGCGTTGTGAAACTGGGAGCGCTCAGCCGCGGTTGCGGAACGACATGGCGCGCGTCAGCTCGGTCTTCTCCAACCGGGCGGCGACGCAATAGGCGGGGTTGAAGACATTGGCGATGTCGTAGCGCACCGCCTGCCCGAGCAGGTGGCTCGCCTCGATCGGATCGACGCCGAGGGCATCACCGACCCAGCGCAGCAGTTCCGTCGTTGCGAATTGGAGGGGCTGGTCGAGCGGGCGCCCGCTGGCGATCACCAGCAGGTCGGTCTCGGTCTCGCAGCGCGGCCAGCGCAGGTTCTGCTTCTTGAGGAGCTTCACGGTGAATTCGACCTCGAACGAGGTCTCGACGCCGGTGCCGGCGATCTCGCCATCGCCCTGGCAGGCATGGCCGTCGCCGAGGAAGAACAGCGCGCCATCGACGAAGACCGGGAAGGCGATCGTCGCGCCCGGCCCGAACAGCCGGTAATCCATATTGCCGCCATTGGCGCCGCTGGTCGCGGTCGAGATCGCCTGGCCGCGCTCGGGCGCGACGCCGAAGCAGCCCATCATCGGCGCGAGCGGGAAGCTCCAGTCCTTGATGCGAGCGGAAGGCTCCAGCAGCTTCACCGTGCCGGCCTCGGCATCGATCGCCCATTCATAGCGCTCGCGCTTCGGCAGCTCAGCCAGGACCGAAGGGTCGAGCACGCCGGGCGCCAGCGGCGAATAGGTCCAGCCGGTCTTCCGGTTCGGCGTCATTCTCTCGATCGTGACCAGCAGCGCGTCGCCGGGTTCGGCGCCGGTGACGAAGAACGGTCCGGTCATCGGGTTGCCGCGCGGGGCATGCTGCGCACCATCGCCACCGAAGCCGGCGGCATCCAGCGTGGTCGTGACGACGCTGTCGCCGCTGGCGATCTCCAAAACTGGCGGCAGGGTGGCGAGCACGTTCGAATAGCGGGTCGGAACGAAGTTGTGGCGCGCCATGGAAGCCTTCCTGAGCCGGGTTCGCGTCGGTGTCTGACGGTGACCGTAGGAGCAAGCTCCCGGCTTGAGAAGCGTACCCGGACGAACAGGTGCCTTGCGTGGCGGTCGGCTGGTGCCGTGCAAGGCGTCAGCGAATGTCCCTCGCCGTCAACCGTGGCCAACCGGCATTGGCACGGGCGATGTAGGTCTTCGTCCGCCCGAGCCAGGTCGCCCGCACGCCGAGATCGTAATTCAGGTAGAGCCGTCCATCGACGATCGACCAGGCCTCCGGCTCGATCTTCACGAGATAGCCGCGCGAGGTGCCATAGGCGCAGTACCCGCCATAGGCCGGCACATAGCGTTCCGGGTCCGCCTCGAACAGGGCCTTGTGCTCGGCGCTGGCGAAATGCCAGACGGCGCCGGCATACCGGAGTGCGAATTCCGGCTTGCCCGGCCGCGGCCCCCCATCGCGAAAATAGGCGACGGGGTCGTAGCCGCGGATTGCGATACCCTCCACGGAGCCGAGCGTGTTGATCGGGCGTGGCGCTTCGGCCCTTGCCGCTGCCGCGGCGACCAGCGCCGCTGTGGCGAGAGCGATGAAGGCGCGTCTGTGGAGCATGGCGTTGCCCCTGCGCTCAGGCCCGGCGCGCTTCGAGCGCCTCGAAGACATAGGCCGCGAGGTAGCCGTAGATCGCGTGGCCGATGAGGCTCATGAAGGAGAGGCGCGGCACATCGTTCAGCAGGAAATGCTGCCCGGCCAGCGGCGCGAAGAAGGCGAGCGCGATGAAGTAGGTGATCACGCCCCAGATCCAGCCATCGGCCGGCATGCCGAAGCTCTTCACCCAGCGCGTCAGGACCCAGTAGCCGAGCGGGTAGAACAGGAAGCCGGTGACGAAATGCAGCAGCTTGGCGGTCGGCGTCGAAATCATCAGGCCGAGCTGATGGAAGAAGAGCGACTTCACCAGCTCCGGCGGCTCCAGCGGATATTCGGCGAACCAGGCGGTCGGAACGGCCGAGAACAATTCCCAGAAACCCAAGCCGGCAAAGCCGCCGAGGGCGAGGTTGATCACGGTGCGGGTCGAGGGCAGCGCGAAGCCGCGGGTCAGGGTCGCGGTGGTCATGGCGAGAGTCCTTTCCGGATCTCAGTGAGCGATGGCGAGCGGTGTCGAGGCGACGGCGAGCGCGGCGAGCCGCCCCGCGCCGCGGCTGCGCAACTGCGCCAGCCGGCGGGCGGCGAAGAGGTTGTTGCCGCCGCGCCGCGTCAGACGTTCGTCGAGGAGCTGGGCGGCGCGGTCATGCTGGCCTGCCCGGATCAGGCTTTCGGCATGGGCCTGCTCGAACAGATCGCGCTGGGCATGGCTGCCGCCGATCGCGAGCAAGCCGTCGCGGGCCAAGCCGAGCAGCCGCGCGGCTTCGTCATAGCCGCCCTCATGGAAGGCGATGAGCCCGAAGGCTGCGAACGCACCGTTGCGGGCGGCAGCGCGCCGCTCGCCGCTGGGATGAGCCTCGGCATCCTCGATCAGGCTGCGGGCGATGGCCTCGGCCCCGTCGGCATGGCCGGCACCGAGCAGCGACAGGGCATAGTGCAGGTCGGCGAAGACGAGGCGGCCGTCATGGATGCGTCCTTCGGCCTTGGCCGCGAGCTCCTCCCAGCGACCGCCGACATCGACGCCGGCATAGTCGAGCCGGGCGAGCAGCGAGGCGCCATTGGCGATGTCGCGATAATCGTCGGTCGGTTCGGCCCGGATCTCCTCGTCATAGAGCCGCAGCACCTCGGGGGTCTCGCCGCGCTCCAGCCGGAACAGGGCGAGATGCCAGACGATGTGGAAGCGCAGGTTGTTGGCATGGGCGACAGGCCGTCCGTCGCCGAGCCAGGCGATGCCCTCGTCGACACGGCCGGTCATCTCCAGCACATGGGCGACGGCATGGCGGCCCCAGGCGTCGCGCGGGCTCAGGGCCACGGCGCGGCGGCCGGTGCGCTCGGCCTGCGCATAGAAGCCCCGCTCTTCGAGTGCGAAGGCATGGCAGCCATGGACGAAGCCAGCGAGCGGATGGGTCTCGCCGAAGCCCGGTGCGTAGCGGTTCAGCGTCGCCAGCATCTGCGCCGGATCGCCGAGCATGAAGCGCAGGCCGTGCGAGAGCTTGAGTGCGAGCACGTCGAAGGGATGGGCGAGCAGGATCGCCTCCAGCCGCTCGGCCGCCCGGCGCGGGGCGTCGTCGAGCCACAGCGCCAAGGCCTCGATCACCATCGTCTCGCGTCGCGTGACCGGCCGTCGGACAGCGGCAGCCCGCGCCTTGCCGAGGCAGTCGCGGGCGGGTGCGACGAGCTCGGCGCGCGCCAGCGAGAGCAGCATCAGTCCCTTGGCGGCATGGGCGAGCGCGAAGTCGGGATCGGCGCCGAGCGTCCGGGCGAGATGCTCGGGCGTCGCCGCGGCATGGGCCATCAGCGCTTCGAGCGTAGCGTTCCAGGCGAGGCGCGCGGCATCGCCGGAGACGGTGATGCGATCGCCGGAGAGATCGTGATGGACGGCGTCAGACATGGGTTGCTCCATTGCCGCGCCGCGAAGGGCGCTTGTGAGGGAGTTCGCAACGGCGCGATCAACCGGCGTTCAACTTGCTTCACGGACCCGTGTGATCCGCGCCGGGCCAGCGGATGCGCCCTGCTGCTCCGGCGCAGGCTTGCGTGCCGGGCCGGTCCAGGGGGCGCTCTTGAACCAGCTGACCACGAGCGCGGTGGCGAGGATCAGCGCGAATCCGGCAAGGTTGAGCAGCGCGACCAGAAGCTCGCCGCGCCCGGCCATGTCGGCGATCGTGCCGAGCAGGCGCGACAGGACGACGCTCGCCAGAAAGGTCGCGAGCGACTGCCGCCCGATCAGGATGAGCAGATGGCCCGCGCCGCGGTCGAGCCGGTCCCGCCAGGGTTCGATCAGGCTGAGCACGAGATAGGCGAGCGCCAGGAAATGCAGCACGCGCAGGATATGCAGATCGGTCTTCTCGCTGGCCGGGATCAGCAGGTCGCGTACGGCCTGCGCGAAGGGCCAATGCTCCAGGATGCCCCAGAAGGAGAGCGGCAGCGACAGCAGCAGGAAGATTGCGGCAGCGAGCATCAGCCGGCGGTCGCCGAGCTGGGGCACTGGCAGCCATCTCATGCCGATGAAGAAGCCGATGAAGAAGATCAGCTGCCAGGCGAAGGGGTTGAGGAACCAGCCCGTGCCGTTCCAGGGATTGCCGGAGAGATTGAAACCGGTCGCCCAGACCATCGCATAGAGCGCCGCCGCGGTCAGCAAGGGCAAGGCGGCATGGAGGTGCCGCGCCAGCATCATCACCGGCACCAGCGCCAGGATGACGAGATACATCGGCAGGATGTCGAGATAGTCCGGCTGCCAGGTCAGCGTGACCAGGCCGAACAGCGCCTGCTCGGGATCGGACAGCAGCGGCGCGAACTGCCGCGCGATCTCCGCTAGGCCGAAGATGCGATCGAGCGTGGCGGCGAGCGCGATCAGTGCGAGGACGAGGCCGATCTGCGCCCAGTAGACCTGCCAGATCCGGTAGGCGATGCGCGCCGTGCCCAGCCACAACCCGCTACGCGTGAAGACGCCGCCGAAGGCCAGCGCGCTGGCGATGCCGGAGCAGAAGACGAAGAGCTCGGCGCCGGACGAGAACCCGAAGCGCGCGGGAATCCAGGCGTTCCAGCTGTTATCCGGCAGATGCGCGACGAAGATGATCAGCATGGTCAGGCCGCGAAACAGGTCGAGCCGCTCGTCGCGTGGCCGCTTTGCCGGCGTCGTGGGGAGCCCCGCCATCAGAAGGCTCCCTCGTAGCTCGCGGCGTCGATACGGCAGGCGAGCAGCGTGAAGCCGCTGCGCCAGAACGCCGCTTCGGCTTCGCGCGCCAGCGTCTCGCGATCCTCGATCGTCGCGCCATGCCCGCCCATCGCGCGCGCGACCGCGGCGAAATCGGTTTCGCCGATATCGACGCCGGCGCGGGCCAGGCCGAGCTGACGCTGCTTCAGCGCGATCAGCCCGAGCGCCCGGTCGACCAGTACGACGACGATCACCGGGAGGCCGAGATCCCGTAGCGTCGCCAGCTCGCCCAGCACCATCTCAAGCCCGGCATCGCCGACGAAGCACAGCGTCGGGCGGCCCGCGCCGAGGGCGGCGCCGGTTGCCAGCGGCAGGGCGCAGCCCATGGTGCAGAGCCCGCTCGATTGCAGCAGGCGGCGCGGCCCGTCGCAGCTCCACAATTGGCTGAGCAGGATGCGATGCGCGCCGGAATCGGCCGTTGCGACCGTACCTGCCGGTGCGATCCAGCGTAGGGTCTCGAAGACGGCGTGCGGCCCCCATTCCTTGGGATCGGCGAAAGCGGCAAGGAAGGCCTCGCGCGCTGTCGTCGGTTCGCGGCCAGGCCAGGTCCGGCCGCCTGTCAGCCCGTCCGACAGGCGGGTCAGGATCGAGCCGACATCGCCTGCCAGCAGCAGGCTGGAATGATGCATGCCGTGCTGAACGGGCTCGGCGACGATGTCGATGACCGGCTTGCCGGCCGGCCAGGGGTTTCGCCAGCCCTGGCGCATCTCGATCGGATCGTAGCCGGCCAGCACGATCAGGTCGGCGGTCTCGATCAGCGGCCGGGCGAGCGCATCGGCTTTGGGCGAGAGGCCGACAGTTCCGATCACGCGCGGATCGCTGTCCGGCACCAGCCCCTTGGCCTTGTAGGTGGTGAGGAGCGCCGCGCCGGTCGCGGCCAGGAAGCGATCGAGCGCTGCTCCGCCTCCGTCCTGATTGACGAGGTCGAGCCCGGCGATCACGAGCGGCCTCTGCGCGGCGGCGATCAGGGCTTGCGCAGGCCAAATATCGGCCGGAATCGCGGGAGCGGCAGGCGGAATGACGTAGGTCGCATGCGAGGCCGCGCGGGCTTCGGCGATCGAGATCGGCAGGTCGATATGGACCGGTCCCGGCCGGCCGCTCCGGGCGAGTGCGACGGCCTTGGCGACGACGAGAGCCTCGGTGCCCGGCGCAACGCGAAAGCTGGCCTTGACCAGCGGGCGCAATACGGCCTGATGGTCGAAGACCTGATGGGTGTAGCTCTCGGCCAGGGCCTGGTCGACGCAGCCGGTCACGAAGACCAGCGGCACGCGATCCTGCTGCGCGTTGGCGACGACATTGACGGCATTGGCGACGCCGGGACCGAGCGTCGCGACCAGCACGGGCAGGGCGCCGGTCGCGTGCCAGAGCCCTTCCGCCATGAAGCCCGCGGCGTTCTCGTGCCGCGCGAGTTCGAAACGGATGCCGGCGCGTTCGAGCGCATCGACCAGCGCCAGCACCTCGCCGCCGGGAATGCCGAAGGCATGGGTCGCGCCTGCTGCTGCGAGCGTGGCGGCCAGGAGATCGGCGCCGGTCACGAACTCTTCCGGACGGGTTCCGTCCGGCCCCGCGGCCGCTATCCGTTCGTGGCGCATCGTCTCTCTCCGTTCGCAGCCGCAGCGGCCATGCCGGAGAGATCGCGCGGGGCGCCCGTTTGGTTACACGATCACGGAGACGTGAGGCTGCCGCGCCCTGCGGCAACGGGCGATCCGGCCGGCATCGTCAAACGCCAGGCGCGCTCGACCCAGGCCGCAACGACGTCGTGACCGCCAGGATGCAGGCAGAGTTCCAGCCGTGAGGGGCCGCCGCAGCCGCTGGCGACGCGGCAGGCGAGTTCGCCCGCGCCGCTGGCGGCGCGCGTACTTCCGGCCCAGCCGGCCGTGCAGCCGCCAGGCGCGATGATCGCGAAACTCCTGAAGACATCGCCCTGCCGGGCGCCGGAGCGCAGCGTGCGGCCGGCGAGCGGAACCGTCATGTCGCTCGTGCCATGAACATGGATCAGCGGTGGACGCGGGCTTTCGCAGCTTGCGGGTAGCGGCTCCCAAAACGCGCCGGCGATCGGGGCGAAGGCGGCGAAGCGCCGTGGCATGCGGCAGGCGAGGGACCAGACCATCGAGCCACCCTGAGAGAAGCCGCTCGCGAGGATGCGGCGGGGATCGATGGGGAAACGTGCGACGACATCGTCCAGCACCTGCCCGACGAAGGCGAATTCGTCGCGCTGCTTCGCGGGAGAGCCGGGGAAGGACCAGGAGTGGCCGGCGCCGTCGGGCGCGACCAGTGCGACCCCGAGGTGACGGGCGACGGCGGCGAAGACGGGATCGGCGATCACCTCCTCGGCCGAGCCCTGATAGCCGTGAAAATACAGGATGGCGCCGACCGGCCGTCCTGCCGCAGCCTGCGGCGGCAGCATGATGCGATAGCTGCCGCTCGCCACGCTGCAACCCCGATCGGCGGGGCAGGCGCTGCCCGGCTGAGCATGGCCCGGCTCCTGCGCAAGCGCCGAAGCGACCATGCAAAACCCGGCCATCGCGCCGGCGAGCCTCAGCCTTGTTGTCATGCCTGATGTCTCCGCCGCGGGGTAAAGCTTCGAGGCTCCCGCGCGAGCGTAGCGGGGCGCCGGGTTCGCTTCACCTCGCCATCGCGGGCTTGTGAGCCTGCGCCCGCCATGCGACGGAGTTGAGCTGCGAATCCTCCTGGAAAAAGCGCAAGACGTGTCGCTGCAAGAGCTCGAAACCCTGCTCCGACCGATCTTCCTCGCGGCCCTTGCCGGCGATGCAGCGGCCTATCGCCTCTTCCTCGATACGATCAGCGTGCGGCTGCGCGGCTATCTGCGCCAGATGCTGGCACGCGCCGGCCGGACCGAGGCGAGCGAGGCGGAGGATGTGCTGCAGGAGACCTTGCTGGCGCTGCACCTCGCGCGCCACACCTACGATGCCGCGAGCCCGGTGACGGCCTGGGCCCATGCCATCGCGCGCTACAAGCTGGTCGATCATCTGCGCCGTTCCGGCCGCCATGCCGGCGCCCTGCCACTCGAGGACGAGGCATATCAGCTCGCAGGTCCGTCGGAGACCGTTGCGGCCGAGGCAAGGCTCGATCTGGAGCGCGCGATGGCCACGCTGCCGGAGCGCACGCGCCGTTTGATCGATCAGGTCAAGCTCCAGGGCGCCAGCGTCGCCGAAGCAGCCGGCCGTGCCGGAATGACGGAGACGGCGGCGAAGGTCGCTATCCATCGCGGCCTGCAGGCGATGGCGAAATTCCTCTCGAAACGCCGGGCGGGGCCATGATGCAGCCGATGCGCATTCCAAGGTCCGTAACCTTTCGCCGGCTCCTCGCGAACTTTAAGAAGGCCGGAACATCCTTGAGGGTCGGGACATGCAGACCGACGATCTGATCACCCTGATGAGCGCGAGCAGCCGCCCGGTCGATACCGGCTGGCTGCGCCGTGCGACCTGGCTCAGCGCCTTCGCGGCGCTTGCGGCCACGGCCGGGCTCGTCCTGCTGACGCTCGGAACCCGGCCCGATCTTGCCGGCGCCTGGGCGACGCTCCCGGTCATCGCCAAGGCTCTGTTCGGCGCCAGCATCGCGGCGATCGCGCTCACGTTGTTCCAGAGCAGCCTGCGGCCGGGGCTGAAGCCGGCGCGGCGCCTGCCGGTCGTCGCGATCCCGCTCCTGGTCGCAGCCGGCTGGGCTCTCCTGACGCTGGCGCAGGCGCCTGCCGAACAATGGGACACGCTGATCTTCGGCCGCCATTGGCAAGCCTGCCTGATCGCTGTGCCTCTCTATGCCTTGCTGCCGCTCGTCGTGCTGCTGTTGCTGGCACGCCGTGGCGCGCCGGTCGACGGCGCCCTGACGGGGGCCTGTGCCGGCCTCGCCTCGGCAGGGCTGGCTACCGTCGCCTACAGCCTGCATTGCCCGGACGACACGGCTCCCTTTCTGGCGACCTGGTACACGCTCGCGACTGCGATCGTCGCGGCGCTGGGAGCGCTGATCCTGCCGCGCTTCCTGCGCTGGTGAGTGGCTTCTGACGGTGCCGGCGCGTGTGGATCTGCCTGCCCGTCCTCGGCCCGGCTGAACCCGGATCAACAGCCTGACGAAGACCGGGCTGCCGATCAAACTCGTCAGCGCTCCAGGGGAATCGCGAGAGCTATCGTGGACCACCCGTATGCCTCACGCGGGCGGCCAGCCAGGCGTTCAGCTGCTTGTCGCTTGCGAAGCGCTGCGTCGGCGCGACGAAACGCTTGCACATGTTGTCCACCTGGTTCTCACCCGCGTCATCCTCAGCCTCGCCGCGCTACAGCAAAGTGGCGCAGCGCAGATGACCCGGAGGGACGGTGCCCTGTCGGACGCCGATCACCGGGGTGCGGAGACATGTTGCACCCCGATTTACTCCTCTGGGCCTACGTCCCAAGGCCCGAAGCCGTGGCCGGAGGACGATGCTTACAAGCCTGCGGGTCAAGGCCATAAACTCGCCCTTAACCTCGATCGGTCATTTCGTCTGACTAGTAGTAGTGGCTTCGCGCGGGCGGTACCTGCTGCGGCGCGAGGGTGGCAAACCATGCGGCTGATCGTCGGCTCAATCATCGTCTTCGTCTGCGTCTTCGGCAGCTATGCGGCTATGGGTGGCCATCTCGAGGTCCTCTGGCAGCCGTTCGAGTTTGTCATCATCCTCGGCGCAGCGATCGGTGCCTTCATCATCGGCAACCCCGGGCCGGTGCTCAAGGCCGTGCCCTCCATGCTCGGCACCATCGTGAAGGGCCCCAAGTACAAGCAGGAAGCTTATGTCGAACTGCTGGGGATGCAGTTTTCGCTTTATAAGCTCGTGAAGCAGAAGGGCATGCTCGCGGTCGAGCAGCACATTGAGAATCCGAGCGAGTCGACGCTGTTCAACGCGTTCCCGACTTTTGCAGCGAACCATCACGCGGTCGAGTTCGTCTGCGACTACATGCGCATGCTGACGCTCGGCGCCAACAACGTCCACGAGATCAGCGATCTCATGGACGAGGAGCTGGAGACGCACCACCAGGAGCAGGAGCGTATCGTTTCGGCCATGCAGTCGATCGCCGACGGAACACCGGCGCTCGGCATCGTTGCCGCCGTGCTCGGCGTGATCAAGACGATGGGGGCGATCAAGGAGCCGCCGGAGGTGCTGGGACATCTGATCGGTGGCGCGCTCGTCGGCACCTTCTTCGGCGTCTTCGTCGCCTACGGCTTCTTCGCGCCCATGGCGGCGTCGCTCAAGAGCACCTTCGAGGCGGAAGCCAAGTACTTCCTTTCACTCAAGGCGGGTCTCCTCGCCCATATCAGCGGCCAGCCGCCGGTGATGGCGGTCGAATTTGCCCGCAAGGCCCTGATGAGCGACGTCCGCCCGACCTTCGCCGAAGTGGAAGCGGCAACCGCCGCTCTGCCCGCCAGCGTCTGACCCGATTTCCAGCAGGAACGCGATGGCCAAGTCGACCCAGCCGATTATCATCAAGAAGGTCAAGAAGGCCGCTCATGCCCACCACGGCGGCGCCTGGAAGATCGCCTATGCGGACTTCGTGACCGCCATGATGGCGTTCTTTCTGCTGATGTGGCTGATCAGCATGACAACGCAGGAGCAGAAGGACGGCCTGGCGGAATACTTCGCGCCGACGTCTGCTCTGAGCCCCGGCACCAGTGGCGCTGGCGGCGTCCTGATGGGCACCGCCCTGGACAAGGCGGGCAACAAGACGTCGGCGCCCCGCGACGTGGCGAGGGACACGACCGGGCAGGATGACAAAGCGCGGCCGACCAGCGCGGGCGGCGGCGACCGCGAGGGCAGCCGTCGGGCTGCCAGCGTGCAGGTCAACTACAGCGCCATAGCCAGCCTCCGGCAGGCGCTCCAGAACATGCCTGAAATTGCCGATCTGTCGCGCAACATCGTGATCGAGCAGACCAAGGAGGGGTTGAACGTGTCCCTCGTGGACGATAACGGCCGCTCCATGTTCCCCGAGGGCTCGGTCCAGCCCTATGAGCGCACCCGTCTCGTGCTGGAGGCGATCGCGCCCACAATACGTCGGCTGCCCAACCAACTGTCTGTCAGCGGCCACACGGCCGCCGCACGCCCGGGCACGGTGCAGGCCGTCGATTCCTGGGGCCTCACCGCCGGGCGCGCGCTCGCCGTGCGCGAGATCCTGTCGGGTGCCGGGCTCCCCAACGACCGCTTCACGTCCGTGGTGGGACGCGCCGACACCGAGCCGCTCTTCCTCGACAATCCCTACATCCCGCCGAACCGGCGGGTGACGATCACGCTGCTCAATGCGGAGCCGCCGCTGCCCCCGGGCGCCTTTCCCTGACGACAAGGCGTCTCGGATGAGAGCGGCCAAACGTGAAACGCGCACGGAACGCCGCTAATCACTGTGAAAAGCATAGAGGTCGTCACGCCAAAAAAAGCGGCGCCGGCGGCCATCTGGGCGGCGACAGTCTGGCCGCGGGGGCTATTGCGATCGCGGCATTCGGCGTGCGCATCAATGCCGAAATCGCTCTCCCACTGGCAACGGAAGAGACGCCGACTCAATATCGCGTCCGACGTTGATCCCGCCTGAGCCATCCTGTGTCGAGCCGCCGGGGAGCGGACATTCGGGCCGTCCGCAATGGGCTAAATCTCGCCTCGGGCTCTAGGTTCTTGGATGACTTGAAGACCGCCTGGCGCGTCCGTTTTCCGCCGGAATGTCGGTCTCGAACATCCAGACCTGCGGCGACAGCGAACTCTTCCTTTTCAAAAGGCGCCGAGCCAGCGGCGACACAGAGCTGGAAATCGCCCCTTTTTCTGTTGCTCCGTGGTATCGCCCCTCTGGGAAAGGCGGGGGGGGCGTCGCAAAAAAATACGATTCGAGCCCATCCGGACGACAATCTCGCTGCACATCGCAAATTCGACACGCAAGAAGCGGTGATGGGGCAAATATTGGGGCAGGAGTCGAAGCTCGCGAAAATATCTATTTTCTTCAGATATTTAATGGAGTTTCGTGGCGGAGGATAGGAAACCGGATGCGGGCATTCTTCTCTGGTTCCTGCGCATTTCGCCTAAGAGGCAGACCCTCAGTTCACTACCCGCGACAGGGAAAGTCCGGATATTAGCATTTCCATCCCCATTGCGGCCTGAAGAACGCCGAAGACGGCTCCGAGGACGAGCAGCGGCGCTGCGCCAACATGTGTCATGAACCAACGAGCGACGAGCATGGCTCCAAGGTTTAGTGTCATAATCGCAGCCACCACGCCCATGATGGCGAGCTTATCGGCAGGTCCGGGGAAATAGCTGACGAAGATGATGAGCACGGCGACGCCGACCGGCGTCACGATCCCGGGAATCGCGATGGGCATGAAACCCAGCGTCACGTTGGGTGGGGTCGGCTGATCCGTCTTGGCGCTCGCCGCCCCGCCGAAGATGTTTCGCAGCGCCGTCAACGTCAGGATCAAGCCGGCGGCGATGATCAGCGACGAATTCGAAGTGCCTACGCCGGCCATGGCCCCAGCTCCAACGAACACGGCGACGGCAAGCGTGACGAGCGAAACGAGATAGGCCCTGAGCGCGATCTGGCGGCACAATCGAGCATCCGCGCCTGCCGTTGCCGCGGCAAAGAGCGGCATGATCGCGATGGGGCCCATAAGGGTGAACAGAAGTGAGCCGAGAAGCGGAAGAGGCAGCGCTGCGGAGGTCATGACGCTTCAATAAGTCCAGTAGAGGCTGGCCTGAACGGTCGTCCAAGCCCTGGTCGCACCCACGTCACGGAGCGCCTTGCCGGGTACGCCTACCGAGGCGATTGTCTGTAGATATAGGTTTCGATTCATCGCCCAGCGGCCAGTGAGGCTGAATTCTTGCCCGATATCCGGCGATGTTAGCTGAGAGATTGCCGGATTGGAGCCGAGGTTGTTGCGCTCTGGCGCTCGCAGTAGGTGCCAGTCGAAAGTGACGTTGAGCGCGGGCGTCGGCTGCAGGTTGAATTGGAGCCGGTGGACGGCGAGGTTTGCGTTGGATGTGACCTTGCCGAACACGACACCTTGGAGCCAGTTTCCTAGGCCTGTCGAGAGCAGGGAGTCGAAGCGCTCGTAGCGCGGCGTGGACGGATTGTCGCCGCTTGCGTAGGAATAGCGATACGAAAGGCTGGGCGACCATGGAAGATGGGAGGCCTGATAGCCGATCAGTCCGTATCCGGCCCACGCCGACATAGCGTAGCGGTCATGTGTCTGGTGGGCGATCTCGCTCGCGAGCCACATCCCCTCAACGCCGAACGCCTGGTTCCAGCGCAGTCCTCCCGCGACGGTCTGAAGCCCCTCGCGCGGTAGACGGCGGCCGTCCGGCGTGGCGGAAGTCGACGTCGATTGCGGAACGGTGATGTAGGAGGCATCGACCGACAGCGTCGGCGTGATGGCGTAGCGCAGGTTCAACCCTGCGAAGGTCGAGCGGGAATCGACCAAAGGCAGTTCGTTAGGGTCGATGTAGAAGGCCTTGAACGACAACGGACCCATTCGGCCATCGCCCACCACAGAGAAATCGTTGGCGGTGCGCGCGCCGATGTAGCTTGCGCCGCGTACGCCGGCATTGGCCGCGCCTCGCACGAAGTGGATCAGAAAGCCGTCGTTCACGGTGACCGTCTGGCGGCCAAGGCTGACATTGAGCGAGTTGCCCGTCGTGGGGTCGACATAGATCAGACCACCATAAGCCTTCTCGACGCCTGTGACGGAGCGCGCATCAGCCCGGAAGAAGTCTTGGCCCAACGACCATGAAGTGAGCCCGGTCAGCGCGCCGTAAAGGTAGAACGGGCTGTCGCCGAGCTGCGCCGCACCGGCGAGGCCGAACTCGACGAAGCCTTCCGTCCAGACCGGCGCCCGGCCCGGCCTGCGGCCCGCCAGCGGGTTGCGGTTCAGGAACAGGTCGGGACGGCCAAACCAGACATTGGGATCGCTATAGACCCCAAACCCGCCGGCCAGGATCGCGGTGAGGTAGAGCCGGTCGTTCTGGATCAGCGTCAGCGGCTGCGGCCGAGCCGGGGTCGTCGTGGAGAGGTCGATCTCGACCGCGAGCGCAACCTCACTCGGCCTTGGCGACGGGAGAAGGCGGTAGTCGATGCGGCCGACGCCAAGCCGCGCGCGGGCGGCGGCGAGGCGGCGTTCGACCAGCCCACGGCTGAAGCTGCGGCCTTCGAGGTCCCGCAAGGTCTCGCCGAGCCGGGCCGCGGCGGCGCGGCCACGCGCCGGGTTGCGGCCGTCATCGGCCAACGTGACGCGGACCTGGCCAATGGTGGCGCCATCGGCCAGAGTCGGTATCGGCACGCCGCCGCCCTGCGGAGACTGCGCCAGCGCCGCGGGCGAGCACAGAGCGAGGCCAAGCCCCGCGCACAGCGCCATCGTGAGGCAATAGCGCCCCGGCGGCGCGCGTCGCCTCATCAGCCGAACAGCCGGACCACGCCGCCGCCGCCATGGACGTTGACGATCTGGCCGCTGACCCACTTGGAAGCCGGCGAGCAAAAGTAGAGGAAGGCGTTGGCGACGTCCTCCGGTGCGCCAGGGCGGCCGGTGAGGTTGTCCGGGTTCTTCAGCTTCTCCTGCATGGCGGCATCTATGCCTGCATCGGCATAGCCTGGCGTCATCACCGTGCCGATCAGCACCGAGTTCACGCGCACCTGCTTGGCCAGCATGTGTGCGATCGAGACCATCATCTGGTTGAGCGCAGCCTTTGCGGTGCCATACGCGAGGATGTCATAGGCCGGCGTGGCGGAGGAGAACGAGCCCGAATTGGTGATTGTCGCGTTCTTCGCCAGCTTCAGATAGGGCAGGCAGGCCATGCTCATGCGATAGGCGCTGATCGTGTTGAGCTTGTAAGAGGCGATGAAGTCCTCGTCCGAAATCGCGGTCGGGTCCTCGTGCCGCCCGCCCCAGCCCACATTATTGACCAACGTTGAGATGCCACCGAAGGCCTTCACCGCCGCCGCGACCACGGCGTCGATCTGGTCGGCCTTGGTGACGTCGCAGGCCATGCCGAGGCATTCGCCGCCGGTTTCCTTCGCGATGTCGGCGGCGGTGGCTTTCGCCTTCTCGCCGTTGAGGTCGGCGATCATCAACTTCGCGCCGGCGCCTGCCAGCGTCTTGGCGATGCCCGCCCCGATGTTCTGGGCGCCGCCTGTGAGCAGGACCGTGTGGCCGGTCATGCGGAAATCGGCGAATGCGTCAAAAGCCATGATGGTCGTCCTTGGAAAAGGCAATCAGGGAAGCTTAACGGTGCGATCGGGGTCGGGCTTGCCGGCCACAAAGTCCGTGGCGTTGCCGAGCGTGATGGCGGCGATGTCGTTCAGTGCCTCGCGCGTCAGCCAGGCCGAATGCGGCGTGATCAGGCAATTCTTGAAGGTGGTGAGAAGCTGAAGCGTGTCATCCTGCACGATCTCGGCCGACAGGTTCTCGAAGAACAGCCCAGCCTCGTCCTCGTACACGTCGATCCCGAGATAGTGGATTGTCTCGAGGTTCTTCAGTGCTTCGATCACGGCCTTTGTCTCGATAAGCGGCCCGCGGCCCGTGTTGATCAGCACCGAGCCGCGCTTGAAGAGCTTCAGGCTGTCCGCGTTGATCATATAGCGGGTATCCGGCGTCAGCGGCGCGGTCAGCACCACCACATCCGATTGCCGGAACAGCTCGTCACGCTCCACATAGGTCATGCCGAGCGCTGTCATGTCTGCATGCGGATAGGGGTCTGAGCCCAGCAGCTTGCACCCGAACCCTTTCAGGATGCGCGCTGTGGCGCGGCCGATGTTACCGGTGCCGACGATGCCCGCCGTGCGGCCGGCCAGCGTGAAGCCGACGAGGTTATCCATAGCGAAGTTGCCATTGCGCACCCGGTTGTACTGATGGTGCAGGTTTCGCACGAGGGTCAGGATCATGCCGACAGCGTGCTCGGCGATCGACTCTGGTGAGTAGGCAGGCACCCGCATCACCGTCATGCCGTGGCGCTTTACGGCGGCGAGATCGACCTGATTGAAACCCGCCGAACGGCAGAGGATGAGCTTCACGCCGCCAGTCGCCAGGATGTCCACGGTGGCAGCGTCGCATTTGTCGTTCACGAAGACGCAGACGGCGTCGCAGCCTTTGGCGAGCGGCGCGGTGGTGCTGTTCAGCGCCGCATCAATGTAGTGGATTTCGTGGCCATGGCTAGCGTTGACCGCATCAAACTGCGGCTTCTCGAAGTTCTTGGCGTAGAAAAAGGCGATCTTCATCGGGATGGCTCTCGAAGGTTCATGCGGCTTTGGGCCAGCGGGACAGGATGATCGGCAGGCGAATGCCGATAATGACGAGGAAGCCGGCGAGCACGGCCCATGGTTGGGGTACGTCAGCCATGCGAAGGGCAGCCAGCACCGCCGAACCGGCGAACAGCGCCTCCAACGTCCAGACCCCCGGCTTCATCGCCGCTGGAAACTCGTTGAGTAAAACGTCGCGGATGATCGAGCCGAAGGCCGCGCTGACCGCGCCGAAGAAGGCGCAGAGGATGAGCAGATGCGCGGACCCCATCAGCCCGGGCGTGGCTGAGCCCGACAGGAGGTTGAAGGCCTTCGCCGCCCCAAGCGCGCCGAGCGAAGCGAGCGCGAGGAGCTCCGCCGTCTCCTTCACCAGATAATCGCGCTTGCCGATCAAACGGCGCAGCAGGTCGATGTTGGCGTAAGCGACCGCCAGCACGAAGATCGCCACGATGTAGAAGGGAAAGGCGACCCAGAAAAACGGCTGCGCCTGCGGTCCGAGCAGGATGTCGCGCAAGGTGCCGCCGCCAAGCGCCGTGGCGAAGGCGCAGGTGAAGATGCCAAACGTGGAGAGATTCTTTCCCTTGGCCACGATCATGGCATTGATCGCGAATGACAGGATTCCGAGCGTCTCAATCAGGATGAACCAATAGGGGCCGGCGCGCATGTCCTCAGTCCAGCTCCTGTACGCCACCGCCTGAAACGGTCAGGACCTGTCCGCTCACCCAGCGTGAGGCGGGAGCGCACAAGAAGAGCGCGGCATTGGCGATGTCCTCCGCTTCGCCCAACCGCCCGAGCGGCGTGTGCTTGAGCATGGCTTTCTCGATCTCTGGCGTCAGTACGCTCGCGAGAGCCTGCGTCTTGATCGCGCCCGGAGCGATCGCGTTGACGCGAATGTTCTTTGGACCAAGATCAAAGGCGATGTTGCGCGTCAGGTGGTTCACGGCCGCTTTCGATGAGCCGTAGGAGGCCATGCGCTGGTTCTTGTTCTCGCCCGCCATGGACGAGATGTTGAGCACGGCTCCACCGCCGGCTTTCTCCATGTGAGGAGCGGCCAGCTGCGTCAGCCGGAACGTCGAATAAACATTGAGCTGGTAGGCCCATTCGAAATCGCCCATCGGCATGTCGAACGGCTTGGGGCCACCGCCGCCAGCATTGTTCACCAAGACAGTGAGCTTGCCGAAGGTGTTGACCGCCGCATCGATGACTGCCGCGAGATCCTCTTCCTTCGTGACGTTGCAGGCCATGCCGATGGCGTGCCCGCCCGCCTTGACGATCTCTTCGGCGACCGCCTGAGCGGTTTCCGCTTTCAGGTCACTGACAACTACGCGCGCGCCAGCTCCGGCAAACATAATGGCGATGGCGCGCCCAATGCCGGCTCCGGCTCCGGTGACAACGACGACGTCGTCGCCAAGTCGGAAATGCGATGCAGCATACATGAGCCACCCCTCTTTGAGGATGGACATTAGGGGCCGCCAAGCAACCTATCAAGCCAGAGGGTGGCCAAAATGAGCACCTACTGGTCAGGTCGAGATCATCCGTCATGAACGAGTGTCTCGAGGCTGGCATATAGTTCTGCCAGACGCCGCATCTTGCGGCGATCAACCTCTGAAAGATCAGTGCGTGCAGGCGCCGACGCATCGACGATTTTCAGCCGCCACAAAGCTGCGCCGTTTGCTTCGATCCAGCCGCGTTCCGAAAGCGAGGCGAGCTTGCGCCTCACCGTCTGACGGGGGATTCCTGTAACGTCGGCAATGCGCGAGGCCCCGATCGAAGGTCGGCTTGCTTCGCTTGGATCTGCATGGGTAAGCCGATGATGCAGTTCCATCTGGCCAATGATGGCCAGCACCAGCATTTGCTGAAGGTCGCCGCGAAACTGCTTCGACAAGTCTGCCAGATGTCCGACAATGAACTCGACTGCATGATACTGGTAGACAATGTAGTTATCTGCGAAGGCCGCTTCGACCTCGGCGATCCGGGCGTCGCTCGCCATGCGCGAAGATCGCGGGTTGGCATTGGCACGTTTCATGGAGCTTCCTCGTCTTGGCCCACAATTCTGTTGCGTGCATAGGCTCTGAACAAGGGGATGTTTGCTCAAGGTGCCGCTTGCTGCTGGATTATTTCCTCCCAAGGGTCGTTCTCAATGTCCGAAACGAAAGCCGTTGTGCTTCTGCATGGCCTCGCCTGATCGCGCAGACGCGCATAGTCCAGCATCGCCCGTTCCAGTGCCGCGCCTGGCGGCAGGCGTTGGATTTCATCGGCGAGCCGCGCCTGGAAGGCACGGTCGTAAGCCGCGACCGGCGGGCAGACGACGGACGGTCTAGAAGGTGCCGTCGCGCAGGCGGTCAGCGAGAGCGTCGCGATCACGAGGAGCGGCAGCGCCCGCTTCGAGCATCCGGCCTTTGGCATCGGAGGCCTCCTTCTGGGATTTGAGTTCGGCCTCGCGGGCTTTCGCGGCCTCAGTGGCTGCGCCCGCCTTGCGGCCAGCGGCGAAGATCGCCGCGGTGGCGAGGACCACCGCGACGATGAGGACAAGAGCGAACCAGCCGGTCACTTGTTCGCCCCGGTGATCCCGGCCCGCAGGGTTCCGAGGCCGAGCGCCGCGAGGACATGGGTGAGCCAGTCGGAACCGACATCGACGCCTGGAACGTCGATGCCGAGGCCATTCTCGACGACGACGACCAGCACGAGCACGGCGGCGATGATGTAGGTGCGGTAGCCCGCACCGAACTGAAGAACAGCGTTCATGGGTAACTCCTTGGTTGGGTTGGATCAGGCCTCGTTGACGGAGAGGCTTCCGCTAGCAGCGAGAGGGATCGGGCGGACATTTGCGGGCTGCGTGCGATAGGCCGGGCGGCGCACCGCCACGAGCCGGTTGCGCGACAGCCGCGTGATCGAGACGCGGTTCTGTTGATTGCCGCCGAGAACGTGGAAGGCCGAGGCGTCATGGCCGACATAGAGGCCGACATGCCCGCCGCCCTTGCGCTTGAAGACGAGCACGTCGCCCAGCGCCGCAGCGCCTTTCGGAACCGACGTGCCGAACGACGCCCATTCGAGCGCCGAGAGATAGAGGCGCGGTGGATTGCGCTCGGGGCGGCGTTCGATGTTCGCGCGATGAGCCACAATCGCCATGAACAGGCCGCACCACGGGATCGCGTCGTGCCGATAGACGCCAGCATAGGCCCGGCCGAGGCCGGCCGCTTCGAGTTCCTCTTGCCAGCTGATGATCTTCGGATTGTCGGCGTCACCCGGCGCTTCGAGCGTGCCGTATTGCTTCAGCGCCTCGACGATCATGCGCGGACCGGGCTCGGCTTCGAGCCAGCGGTATTGGGCAGGCAGCATTGCGACCTCCAGAAACGACGAAGCCCGGCATAGGATTGCGGAACGCAATCCGTTCCGGATTGCTGTTGGGGGCGGGCTTTGCGTCGGGTTGCGATTGGGTTGAGGGCGGGGGATCAGGCGTGCTTGCGCCCGTCCTCGTTGGCTTCGATCCGGTCGATGCGTTCTCGGAACTCGGCAAGCGTCGCCTTGATCTGGGCGATGTCGGTGCGGGCTTCGGCGACCACCTTGCGCCCGGCGATGTCGTTGGAGACGTCGGCCTTGAGCGCAACGATCTCCTTGGCGTTCGCGGCAAGCGTCGCATCGATCAGCGTGAAGCGGTGGGACAGCCACCAGGCCACCCGGACGAGGAAGACGATCAGGATCAGGAGTTCGGCAATGATCCCGCCAGCGACCAGCCATGTGATCGTCAGGGTTTCCGGGGCGACGGTGACCGCCGCCGCAGCTGTCGCGGGCATGGTGTCTTCCTCTGGTTTTCGGGTTGGCCCGTGGTGGCGTACAGGGCGCGCCGTGTGGCCAAGGCGAATGCGGCTGCGCCAGACATGCGGGCGTGGGACTATCGCGCCGTGCGCGCGCCTGTGGCGAAAGACCAAGGCAGGGGGCGGTTTCAGGGCGCGGTGTAGCCCTGCGCGTCGAGATAGATGCTGGCGCCGCTGGTGATGGCGGCGGCGTTGAGCGCCACGTTGGCGCTGGAGCGCAGCGGCGTTGGGAAGTCGATGTCCCACGGCGTCGTCATGCTGGCGGGCAGCCAGATCCGCCAGATCACCGTGGCGCCGTCCTTGATCACGAACTCGGTCGCGACCGCATTGGAGTTGATCACCTGGATCGCGGTGACATAGCGGCGGATGCCCGCACCGGCGGCGGCTGCGATCACCACATCCGCCGTGTTGGCGATCACGCCGGCTGGCGCATAGGTCCAATCGGCTTCAGGGATCGAGAACGGCTTGTTGACGAGCGCGCCGATCATGGTCGCCATGAGGTGCACGAGATCGCCGGTCGCCGACATCGCCGCCTGGTTGACGTTGGCGGCGCGCGCGCCGATCCCGACCGGGTTGCCGGCGACCGCGTCCTGCGCGACGCCGCCGGTGACGGTGACCGCCGAGACGGCATTGGTGACCAGGACCGGGGCGGCATCCATCTGGTCGGCCCGTCCGAAGCCGCCAATGGACTCGGTGATGAGGCGCGTGAACTCCATCACGCGGATGAAGTGCACCCGGAAATCCGTGCGCGGCAGGACCGCGCCGCCGCAGTTCGTGGTGACGATGTCGGCGCCGGTCGGTGCTGCCCCGATGGGTTCGAGAACGAGCGCAGTCGTCGCGAGGTCGCGCACGCGCCAGGGTCCGTCGAGACCGAGATCGGCTCCGGACACGGCGTCACGCACGCCATGCAGATTGACGTACTGGCCGATCTGCAGACCCGACCAAGCCGCCGAACCGGTGACGGTCAGCACATTGGCGGTGCGGGCCACCGATTGCGCGACCTGGCCGATGGGTGCTCCGAAGACGCCGCCATTCACCCGGATGACGATGCCGCCAAAGGACGTCGCGGTCGCCGATGCGCCGATGGGAATCGTGACCGTCGTGGCGTTGGGCACGCTGGCGACGGCGGTCGGGGTCGCAAGATTGGCGAAGTTCACCTGATCGCGGATACCGAAGACCACCACGAGATCGGCGACCGTCAGTCCGTGCGGCTGGTCGAAGGTGATCGTCACCGTCGCCGACCCCGCCTTGGCGGCAGAGACGATCCTGCCGACGGGGCGCGAAAGGGAACGGTGATTCTTGGCGCGCAGGCGAAGCTTGTAGTCGCGGGCCGGATTGGGGACGACCTGCGTGCGCTTGAACATGGCCGAGATCGCGCCGGCGCTGTCGATGGGCGAGCCGCTGAAGGTGACCTTTTCGAGCTGGGGCAGGATCTCGAACAGGGCGGCTGGCGCGAACGCATAGGCCCCCGCCGCCGCGACCAGCTGGGTGGCGGCCGTCGACACCGAGAAGGCGGCAGCATGGTTGCCTGCGATCGTGCCCGACGGCAGCGCATCGCCGCCCTCGGAGCGGACGTAGTAGCTCTCGTTCGTCGCGGTCGTGCCCTCGAAGACGAGGCTCGATCCGTTGCGCGCATAGCCAAGGGGATCGGCCTTGATGATCGAGCCGCTGGTGAATGGCCCGGCCGTCACCGAGGGGATCGTCCCCTGTGGCCCGGCCGTGGCGGTGAAGCTCGTAGGCGTTGGCGTGGTAGCCACCGCCAGGCAGGAGTAATTCAGGCGGCTGTCGGGGACGCCCGTGATCGAGACCTTCTCGCCGATCTTGAGCCCGTGCGGCGCGGCGGTCGTGACGGTGAGCGTCGTGGCCGCCTGGGAGATCGAGGCGATGGCGACCGGACCTGCCGGAACGAGCGGCACGACGCCTGGCCAGTCATCGGTCGAGACCAGCTCCAGCGAGAACTCCTGCCCGTTGATCCGCTGCGAGAGCGAGATGCCGGCGGCGACGCGGACGGGCATGGTGAAGCTGTCGAGCGTCTCGATGACGGTTTCGGATGCCTCCGTCAGCGGGTCCTTGGAGATCACAAGGTAGCTCGCGCCCGCGACATTGCCGTCGACCTGCACGATGTCTCCGGGCGCGATCTGGACGGCGTTCCAGCGCGTCGTCGTATCGAAAGCCTCGAAGGCGTCGCGGAACTTGGTCGGCGCGCCGAGGATGCTGACCATCGGCGCGACGCGGCCATCCTGGTCCTGCAGGGCAGCGCCGCGCACATGGCCCGCGATGCCTCCGGGCACGTCAGCGCCGCCGCCTGGCGCGCTCGGCCAGAGCAGATCCTTCTTCATCGTCGTCTCCTGGGTATCGGGCTTCAGATCACGAGGTCGGCGCGGTGAAGGCGAGCGCGTAGAGGACGATGCGCACGCGGCCCGCCGTGAAGTTGCCGCCAGCCGCCGTGACCCGGATCGGCGTGTTGGCGTAGAAGGCGGTCGGGCCGATCACGCCGATGTTGTTCGAGCCGAGCGCGATGCCGAGTGAGCCGCCGAACTGGCTGGTGTTGCCGGCGACGCCGACGCCGTAGGAGGTCGCGCCGGTGATGGCCAAGGTCGTGCGCGAGGCGACAGCCAGCACGATCATGCGGTCGGCGATCACGGCGGTGGTCGTGTCGACGAATGCGCCGGTGAGCGTCAGTTCCTGTTCGAGCGCCACGAGCCGGATCGCGCCGCCATTGGGCGTGCCGACGATGCGATCGCGCCAGTCGCCATCCGCCCAGACGACCGTGAGCCGCTCGTCCTCGACATGGGCGCGCCAGCCTGTCACGGGCACGTAGAACGCCCATGCGTTGACGTTCCAGTGGGCGATCCGGCCCGTCTGCCCAGCCCACGCGCCGGTCGCGCCGGAAGGCACGATCCAGCGCTCGCCATTGGCGGGTGATCCGGGCGGTGTGGCGAGCGATCTGCTGCGCACGCTGCCGTGCACGAGCGCATCGAGCCGGATCAGCGCCTCATTGTGGGTGACCTCCTTCTGCGCCTGCCCCTGCAGGATGAAGGGAAGGCCAAGGTTCGGTGTGGTCATGGGGGCTCCTTCAAGGCGTCGCGGTCAGACCGCCTTGGTCGGGGTTCGGGATCGGGTGTTCGGCGTCAGATGATCGGGGTCAGAGCGTCGCCACGGTCGGCGTGCCACGTCCGATCGCGGTCGAGAGCTGGACGACGCGGACCGTGACGCTCGCCTGCGCCGATCCGAAATCGGCAACCTGCTGGGCGGCGGTGTAGGTGGCGGCGGGCGCGGACACGGGAAGCGTGCGGACCACCGTCGAGCCGTTCATCACGTCGACCTCGTAGCGCTCGGTCTCTTCATTGAGGGGAACGTCCGTCAGATCGCGCCACCAGCCGCCATAGCGGGTGCGGCGGACCCAGCTGATCGCAAGGTCGCCCGCGCCGTTGCGCGCGCCACGCACATGCGCGGGTGACCATGGCTTCAGGGCCTCGCCGCCATTCATGAAGCTGATCTGTCCGGACTGGTCCCCGGTCGGCCCCTGCGGCGCCGGCGCGAACCGCCAGGCGATGGCAAGGCCAATGCTGGAGGCCGAGAAGGTCGGCCGCTCAAGCCGGCCGGGATCGAGCAGCACGAAGCGCGAGCCGATCGGATGTGTCGCGATCCGGTGCTCGGTCCCGAGCCGCCCGCGCAACATGCGTGAGAGTCGATAGCGTCCCGGTCCGATCAGCACCGCGTTGGCGAACTGGATGATCTCGCCATTGATCAGCGCGCCATTGGCGCCATCGAGGATGCGGCTGTCGGGAAGGCTTTCGAGCGCGCCGAAGGCGAGTTGGACCTCGACCGTGTTGCCGTTGTCCCAGACATGCGCCGGTCCCGGCGCCAGCGCGGTCAGCGTGTCGCCGATCACCGAGGCGACGTCGGCGACGCCGGAGACGGTGTAGTCGAGCCCGTCCGCCGTGGGCCGGAACAGCGAGACGCCCCGGAACGACGCGCCGCCAAGCGAGCATGCAGCCATGTAGAATGAGGTCGCGTCGCCAGCGTCGGCTTCCGACAGAAGCGGCAGGTCCATGAGCTCGATCCGCGATGGCGCGGCGGTGTCCGGCACGTTCGGCTGCAGATCGCCCGATCCGGTCGGCACGGTGACGAACTGCGGCAGGTCGCCGTCCGTCGCGACGCCGCGCACCAGCACGAGCCCCGGCTTGCCATAGGTCACGGTCGTGACCCGAAAGCGGCGGATCGCGCCATCGACCGGCACCTCGATCACGTCGGTCGGATCGATGCGGATGGCCCGGGTCGGCAGCTTGGCTTCCAGCGTGACGCGGCCCTGCCAGATTTCCCGGAGCGCACGCTGGGCGATGGTCTGAGCTTCCTCGACCGAGAGGATCAGCGGCAGCGAGAAGGTGGTCACGCTGCGCGACGTGCCGAGCTGCCTGCGGCCCGTGACGGTCGAACTCTGGTAATCGCGGGCCTCATCGAGATGCACCACGTCGATCGAGATCGGCAGTTCGACATCCTGCGCGCGCTCGATGCGGATGCGCGCCCGGTCCCCATCGCCTTCCGCCGCGCCAAGATCATTGGCGTCGATGCCGACGATGGTTCCGCCGCCGCGCTTGACGAAGCGCAGCACCCCGCCGCTCTCGACCGCATCGAAGAAGAACGCGGTCTGCAGGACCGAGATCATCTCGCGCAGCGACTTGCGCTCCGAGACGACATAGCCCGAGACCTCATCGGTGAGGCTCGTCACATCGATGTCGGCATTGGAAAGCCCGGCGCGAAGGCACAGATCGCGCACGATCTCGGAGAGCTGCATGTTGCCGATCTTTCCCTGAACCCAATGGCCGAGGCGGTAATTGTCGCCGTCCTGCCAGACCCGTTTCAGCGACGGGAAGAACGGGTAAGGCCTCGCGTCCCAGCACCACAGGAAGCGCGGCCCGACCATCCGCCGCTCCTGGCCGTCGAGCGGATTGTGCGCCGGGTCCCGCCACCAATCCTCGGTGCCCTTGATCGCGACGCGCTGGACCACGCGGTCCACGGATCGGTTCGAGTACCAGGGGTAGAAGCTCTCCGCCGACTTCGGATCGACGAAGACGTTCGGGCGGTTCGGCGAGCAGTGCACCGAGGGGAAGCCGTATTCGGTGAGCCAGATCGGCTTCATCTTCGGCGTCCAGGCGGTTGGCCCTCCCGTCGGCACGCCTGCCACGCGCGGCGTGTGGGCGTTGTCCCACCACCAGCGCAGGTCCTTGAGCGCCCAGAACGGTTCGGTGATCGGCGACTGGATGCGGTTGGCGCCGCGCCCGGCGAGATCCCGGTCCGCCTCGCTCGCATAGAAATAGCTGATCAGTTCGCCGGAACCCCAGCCCGCGCCGATCGTCGCCGGGTCGGTCAGCGAACGATCGGTGTCAGTGATGGGGAAGTAGGCGTCGATGCCGACCGCATCAATGTTGCTGTCGGCCCAGAGGGCGTCGAGCGGGAAGTCCACATTGGCGCCGCCACGATCATGGTAGCGGTATTCCGACCAGTCGGCGGCGTAGGTCACGGTGCAGTTCGCCCCGAGACGCGTCTTCGCCTCCGCCGCGATCTGTCGCCAGAACGGCACGGCGGGATAGGCTCCGCCCGCATCCCGGATGCGGTTGAGGCCGACCATCTCGGACCCGACCGCGAAGGCGTCGACGCCGCCCGCCTGCTCGCAGAGCGTCATGCAGTGGCGGATGAAGCGCAGATACCCCGCCGGTCGCGTGAAGAACCCGGCCACATCCGCCGCAGCGCCGGTGATCCTGCCGCGCCAGGGGAACGGCGCCGGATCGGGCGGCGGGATGTCCATCATGATGAAGGGATAGAAGAGGACCTTGTAGCCGCGCGCCTTGAGCTGCTGAACAGCCCGGATGACCGAGCCGTCGCTGATCGTGCCGCCATAGGACAGGGCCGATTGTCCGTTGGGGAGCGTGTAGGAGGTGACGACCGGCCACACGGAGCGCCCGCCGCCCGCGACCGACCAGAGGTGCGGCGCGGTCTCGGCCCCGAATGCGCCGGATTGGCCTTGCGCATACTCGCACTTCGGCATGAGATCGCACGTCGCGACATCGATGGACGTGCCGAACCAGGCGTAGACGAAGTTGATCCATTCGACGTTCGGCAGCTCGCGCTTCAGATTGTCGATCGAGACGAGGAAGTCCGAGCGCTTCGTGCCGGTGTTGGCGTTGATCGCCGCCTGCGACGTCGCCGAGCCATGGCCGACCTTGCGCACGATGTCCGTGTCGGAGACGAACTCGCCCGAGGCCGGGATCAGGCAGACGCCCTCGACGAGGTGGCGCGCATTGCCCGGATCGTCCGAGCCCCGATAGACCTCGACCTCGAAATTCGGAAAGCGGTTGCCGAATGGCGTGAGCTTGAAATCCTCCAGCATGACCGTGACGAGGCCGCGATGGGCGGGCGTCCGGCCAGCGCCCTCGACCGCCGCCACCAGTGGATCGGCCGGCTGACTGTCCTCGCCATAGCCGACCCGGATCGCACCGACATGCTCGGGGTCCAGCATCGTGTTGTTGACCCAGATCCTGTAGACCGCCGTCACCGGGCCTTCGCAGACGCCGAGCAGGATGTCGGCCGAGTACTCATAGCGCGTGCGCACCGTGGTCTGCCGACGACCGCCGCCGCCACCCTTGCCGCCGCCGCCAGTGGTCTCGGTCTCGGTGATCGCGGTCTCCCTGATGCCGCGCACCCAGATGATGTTGGCTGCGATCCGTCCGCGTCCCCAGACCCTCGGCATCGGCTGGCCATAGGCGGAGCCTGAGACCTGCAGGTCCGTGACGCGCGCGCCCTCGCTCCTGTTGACGGCCGCGGGGCCGGGGCCGAACAGGTCCTGCTCGATCGCCGCGCCCAGATAGGACCCCAGCATCGCGCCCGCCGCCTGGCCGAGCCCGCCGCCAATGGCGTTGCCCGCCCATGCGCCGGCAACGGTCAGGACGAGTTGCGCCATGGATCGGACTTTCAGGCGGTGAGTTCGAACGAGAAGTTGGGCAGGCGATTGCCGAAGGGCGTGATGGCGAAGCGTTCCAGCACCACATAGGCAAGGCCGCGATAGGCGGGCGCGAGCGCCTCGGTCGCCGCGATCAGCGGGTCCGCCGATTGGGTGGCGTCGCCGAGATAGACGCGCCGCGCCGCATAGTGCTCGGAGCCGATGGCGTTGCCGTCGGCGAACATCTTGCCGATGCCGGTGATCGGCCCTTCGCAGAGCGCCACCGCGACATCGCAGAAATAGACATAAGTCACGGTCGTGGTGGTCTGCCGGCCGCCGCCGCCGCCGCCCTTGCCACCGCCGCCGACCGTCTGCGTCTGGGTTCGCGTCTCCTCGTCGAAGCCGCGCATCCAGATCACGTTGCCGGAGAGCCGCGCCTCGCCGTAGACGCGCGGGATCACCGAGCCGTAGCCGGATGACTGTACGCGAAGGTCTTGCAGGCGCGGGCCGGTGACGACGTTGTTGCGTGCGCCATCGCCGAACAGCTGGCTGTCAACCATGCCGCCCACATAGGCGCCGATCGCCCCGCCAATGGCAGCGCCAAGGCCGGGCAGCAGCAGGTTGCCGATGACATTGCCCGCGACGGTCAGGACGATGCGCGCCATCAGGCGATGCCCGGCAGGCGAAAGGCGGCGCGCGTCTTCTCGATCCAGAACCCGGTCAGATCCTGTTCGACAACGGCTCCGGCCTCCCGGTAGCAATGCAGCAGGCGGTTATCCTCACTCAGGAACCCGCAATGGTGCGCCGGACCTTTGCCGACGCCGAACAGCAGGATGTCGCCGGGCAAGGCATCGGCGATGTCGATCTCGGTGGCATGCGCCGCCATCTGGTCGCGCAGGCGCTCTTCCGCCCGGTAGAGCGGCCAGGTCGCGGCATAGTTCATCGGCTGGGTGATCACGCCAATGAACGGCTCGGCCGCGCCGCGCACGAAGCCGATGCAGTCGCAGCCCGCGCCCTTCACTGCCGCCTGGTGATGCCAGGGCGTGCCGAGCCACGTCCGCGCCTCGGCGATCAGGGCGGCACGCGTGAAGGCGGTCATGAGCGCACCGGATAGGAGAACACCTTGTCGTTCCCCGGAATGTGCGGCTCGCCCCGGAAGTTCAGGATGTTGGCGAACTTGGCGTTGCAGGTCTCCGGTGTCTTGTCGCAACCGGCGACGAGCACGATCTGGTCGCCGACCACGATGGGCCGCGGCATCGGCACGAACAGCCGGATGGTCTGGCCGTCATGTAGCAGCACCTCGTTGACCGCGCCCGCATTGGCGCCGGTCGTGAAGGTCGCCTTGCCGAAGGTGAAAAAGCCCGTCGCGCGCGCCGTGACGATCCGCACCGTGTCGGCGGCGATCACCTGCGTGACGGCATAGGTATCCGTGCGCGGGCCGAGCGCCACGCCGCATTCGCTCGATCCGAGGTCGACGCGGCACAGGCGCGAATAGAGCTTGCCGGCGGTCTGCTGCAGCCGGTTCGACAGGCCCCTGATCTCGGCGGAGAAGCGCTGATCGGCGCGCTTGATCTCGCCGAGAAAGCCCTTGCGCAGCAGGAGCCGTCCCTGGCCAAGGTCTGCCCAGTTGACGATGAAGACCTCGATCCGCGCGCCATCGAACAGCCCGGCGATCAGGTCCTCGGCTCGCAGCGCCGCATCGTCGAGGAAGCCGTCGACATCGAGATTGTCGACGGAGAGATCGGAGGCGGTCTTGATCGCGGACGGCAGGAAGCCGGTCGACGCGACATAGGTCAGCCCATCGACGACCAGCTCGCGGTCATGGTCGGTGAAACCGCGAACCCAGCCATCGGCCCGTTCGAGCCGCCAGCAGGTCGCAAGCGTGGTCACCTCGCCGGCGAGATGCGCGGCAAGGGCGGGAGAAGCAGACTTCATGGATCAATCTCTCTTGAGTCTCGCGTCGTGCGCGGGATAGGTAGTGTTCTCAGCGCTCAGCTTCTGCAGGACGATAGAATCACGTGTTCTATTTTGTTGATGAGAGTGGAAACACTGGACTTGAGCTGTTTGATCCCAATCAGCCGACGCTCTACTATGGCGTCATCTGCGCGCAAGCCAATCTTGACGTAATTGCGCAACCGTTGCTGAAAGAATTGCGGCGCGAGCTCAATGTGGATCGCATTCATGCGAACGAACTTGGCGTCGCGCGCCTCTCTGGCGTCGCCGAAAGACTGATCCGGTTCAGCAAGAAAAACGACGTTCGCTTTTCAATGTTGAAGGTGTCGAAGCCAGACCACGCGATTATTTGCTTTTTTGATCAGATATTCGACTCTGGAATGAACGATGCGGTTCCTTGGGTGCACTATTTCACACCGCTTCGATACATCCTGCTTTTCAAGATGGCTTACCTCTTTGATGAACCAATGGCGAAAAGAGCGTGGGCCGCGCGCAAAGAGCGCAACCCAGCGCGTTGCGCAAAGATGGTCGTCGAGCTGTGCAACGACTTACTCCAACGTGTCGGTCGGCTGCCTGACCAGCGGTCTCGCGAGCTGATTTCGGGAGCCCTTGAATGGGCCGCCGCGCATCCGCACGAAATCAGCTACGGCGTGGGAAACTACGACGCTGCGCTGCAGATCTCGCCAAATCTTATCGGATTCCAGCAAGTTCTGCAGGTGATCGCTACCCAGTCGGCGGCTCGCAAGAAGCGGGTCCATCGCATCACCGTTGACCGCCAGACGGAGTTTAATAAGTCGCAAGGAGAGCTCGCCGAATGGTACCGCCGCTTGCGAGGTCACAAAACAGATATGGGCCCGGGAATGCCAAAGTTCGATTATTCGAACATCCCCGAGGTTCCCCCAACCTTCATGCCTGGAGATGCAAGCGCAGGTCTCGAACTCGTGGATGTCACGTTATGGATTGCCAAACGCCTCGAAGAAGAAAAGCCGGTGTCGCGCGAATTGAACGAGCTGTTTTGGACCCAAGCCAAGCGGGGCATTCGTGATGAAGTTTCACTGGCTGGCTTGGACAAACGATGGCGACATCTAGTCGATCTGCCCGAACCTGACCACCCAATGACGGATGAGTTGAAGCAGCACCTCGCCCTGTTGGAGCAACGAAGGAAGGATGTGGTCGCTAAGCTGACAGCGGCTGCAGAGCAGCCTTGAAGGCGCGTGTTGTAGCTGATGAGCCAACAGTGTCGGCTCTCGGCCAATCGCGCAGGGGGGATGATCTGCTTTTGAACCACAATCCCTTCCTCACGCCCTGATCTCGACCAGCGGGATCGACTGGACGTTCTGCAGATTGTAGGCGCGGCTGATCACCTGAAGGTGGTCGGTGTCGAAGCGCACGGGCACGTCGAAGCGGAAGGTCGCGACAGGCGTCGCCGCCGGAGCCGCGCCGAAGGTGAGCCGCCCCGTCGCGTGATCGATGGTCGGCGTGACGACGTTCCCATTGACGCGCACCACGACCGAGCCGACGACCGGGCGGGTGATGGTGCGGATTTCGACGACGGGGCCGGACGGATAGCGCTTCACCAGCTGGAACACGGTCGCACTCACCGCCTGGCATTGCTGGTCGGTGGCTTCGAAGTCGCCCCAATCCCGGAAGCGGAAACCGAAGGCGCGGCCCTTGCGGGCGCGAAAGAACGCGATCACCTCGGCCATCTGCTCGCGGGTGCGGATGCCGGTCGAGATGTCGTAGCGGGCGCGCGAGGCCGACCAGTTCTGGTTGCGCTGCTCGAAGCCCGACGCGACCATCACCACGTCGGTCGAGTATTCCGGGCCGCCTGTCGCGCCGCGCGCGATGGCGTCCGGGAAGGACACGTCATGGAAGCTCACAGGTTTCGCCTCGCGCGTTCGAGCGCCGAGGCCATCTCGGCGGTGATCTGACCCTGCGCGCGGCGGAACGAGCCCGCGTCCGGCGTCGTGATGTTGAATGTCACCATCATCGGCATGGCCTGCTCGCCCCGCTGGTCATAGGCGGCGGTCTCCTTGCGGTTCAGCACCCTCTCGCCGGTCTGGAGGATGGCCGGCACCTCGCCGGGCCGGATGTAGCCGCCGCCGTGAAGGCGCGGCGCGCCCGCGAACAGGAGCGCCGGCACATTGCGACCCGACCCACCCGCGCCGACCAGCCCGCCCTCATGGAACAGACCGGCGAAAATCTTGCCGAGTTCTCCGAAGATGCCGCCGCCGGTCGCAAGCGTGGGCGCGTTGCCGCCGAACAGGAAGTTCTTGAGCGGGTTCATCACCGCGAGCTTGATCAGCTCGTTCATGATGTCGTTGATCGCCGACTGACCCGCATCCGCCCACGATTTCCAGTCGGTCTTGCCCTGCGCCAGGAGCGTGCCGAAGCGGTCTAGCGCGTTGCCGATCGCGCCCTGCAAGGCCCGCTGGGTCGCTTCCTGCCGCTGCAGTTCCGTCGTGAGCTGCTGAACGCGGACCGCGTTGGCGACGATGGCGCGGCCTTCCTCGCTGGCGAGGTCGATTCCGCGTCGGCGCAGATCCTGTTCGGCCCGGATGGTGGCCAGCACCGTCTCGCGTTGCTGCGCGGACGCGCCGATCAGGCCGATCTGGGTTTCGATCAGGGCGATCTCGGCGCGCTGATCCTGCAGGGCGACCTGCGCCTCCGCCTGGCGCTCAAGCGCGAACTGGCGGCGGGCTGCGGCGAGCGCGGCCTGTCCCTCGGCTCCCGCCGGATCGATCCCTTGTCGCCGAAGCTGCTGCTCGGCGCGGATCATGGCGATCGCTTCCGAGCGCGCCGAGGCTCCCTGCTTCAGGAGTTCGACCTCGCGGGCAAGGCCCGTGTTGGATTGCTCATAGTCGAAGGCCGCCTCGCGGCCCGCGGTCTGCCGCCCCAACTGGTTGAGCCGCCTGATCTGCTCGCGGGAGTAACTGGCCTCGGGGTCGTTCGGATCGATGCCGAGCCGCTTCAGCTCCTGCTCGAAACGCAGCTGATCGACGCCCTCGCGGCGCGCAGCCGGGCCGCGCCGGACCAGCGACAGTTCCCGTTCGCGCAGCGCGATCTCGTCGCGGCGGCGCTCGATGCCCTGAAGCAGGTCCGTGCGGTTCTGCTCGCGGTGAAGCTGCTCGTAGGCTTCGCGCGTGCGGTCGATGATGCGGCCGAGCTTCTCCTTGGCCTCGCCCTCGGCCAGCGTCTGCGCCGTGATCAGCGGGCGCAGCGCCTGCTCGACCTGCATGATCTGCTGGGCGCGCTGGGACGAGAGCGCGCCCGACGCGATCGCTTCGTTCAGACGGCGCTGGCCGTCGATCTGACGACCGAGTTCCGACACTTGCCGGGCGGCCTCGACCGCCTGTTCGGCGATCCGCTCCCGCAGAGCCTGCCGCGCGCGGGTTTCCGCGTTGACGCCCTCGCGGGCCTGATCGACGAGCCCTTGCCGGCGTGCTTCCGCGCGCGCGGCGGCCTCCGCACTTTCGAGGTAGGCCTCGGCCAGAGACAGCGTCGCGCGGATCGAGATGTTTGTGGCGGAGGTCTGCTCCACCACGGACTGCGTCGCCGCATCCACCGAGGGTCGGTAGCGGGCGAGTTCCGTGATGACACGCCGGTAGGCGGCCTCGACCTCCGCCACATCGGCGAGCTTCGAGCGAACGAGCGGATCCGCGAGCGCAGCGCGGAGCACGCCCTCCTGTGTCCGCAGCCGCTCGATCTCGCGTGCGCCGGGGTTGGTGTCGCGGGCGATCTCGCCTGCGCGCACCGACTGCTCGTTGGCGCGGGCCTCCGCGGCGATCCGCCGGGCGCGTTCCTGCTGGTCGTTGAGCTGCCGTTCGAGTTCGGCAATGCGCCGCTCAACCTGAGGCAGCATGAGCGGCACGACATTGCCGCGGACGTTCGCCCGGAGCCGCTCCTGCTGCCAGCGCAGCAGCTCCAGCTCCTCCGTCGGCGTGCGGCCATCCACCGCCCGGTCGACGGCCTTGCCCAGCGCGTCGAAGGCGTTCGAAGCCGAGCGCCCGACGAACTGCCAAGCCCGGCCGAGCGCGTTGACCGCCTGTTCGGCGTCGGCCAGCGAGGGCGCGAGCGTGTTCAGGATGACGCGTTGCGCCTCGGCCCGGTTGTTCTGGTCGACCAGCGTGCGGACATAGGCGCGGGTGCGGTCATCCAGGAAGCGGATGCGGTCGTTGAGTTCGTCCGCGCCGCGCAACGGATCGGCCAGCGCGCGGGCCAGTTCCTCCGCGCCTTGCTTCGTGTCGACGCCAAGCGTGACGCCAAGATTGCGCGAGACCGAGATGGCGCGGCCCATCTCTTCCGCGCCGATCTTGCCTGTCGCTAAGAACGCGACCTGCATGTCACGCGCCGACGACACCGAGACCTTGCCGGCCTCGGCGGAGGACTGCGCGACCTGTTCCAGTTGCGCGGCGGTCGCGCCGGACGCGCGGCCGACACCGGCGAGCGCCGTGGCGACAGCTCGTGTCGAGGCGTCATTGGCGAACCACGCCGCCGTGAGCACGCCAACCGAGACGGCAACGCCGGCAATGACTCCGCCGACGACGCCGATGGCGGAGCCGAGCGTCATGATCGTGCCGCGCAATCCGCCGAAGGCCTGCGTCACCTGTCCACCCTGCTGCATCAGGATGGTCATCGGCGACATGCCGGTGGACATCGACGCGATCACGTCGTTCACCGTGTACTGAAGCGTCATGACCTGCTGGGTCGTGAGCTTCGAGTTGGCGCCAACGCCCTTGATCGCCTGCGCGGTCTGATCGAAGCGCGACTTCGCCAGCGCATTCGCGGCCGCCTGCTCGGCGGTCGTGATCGCGCCACGGCTGGCGAGCGCCGCATGCTCGGCGAGTTCGGCATTGAGCCGGTCCTGCGCGGCGGCGAGCGGATCAAGCGTCGCGCGCAGCGCCCGGGCGCGGGTCTCGTAACGTTCGGCTTCCCTCGCGGCCTGTTCGAAGACCTCGGCCGACGCGCGCGCCGAACCCGCCGTCTGGCGGTCGACGCCCAGAACCTGATTGAACCGTCCCTGCGCGGCGTCGGCCTGCGCCGCCATGCGGGCGGCTTCCGCCAGACGCTTGAACCGGGCGGTTTCCCGATCGGTCGCGGCTCCCGTCTTCTCAAGCGCCTGATCGACCTGCCCGAAGGCCTGCGTTCCGGCCTGACCGACCTCCTCGAAGGCGCGCTTGACCTCCACCTTGCCCTCGACGCCGAGGCGGATCGAGACATTGGTGGTGGACATGGACGGGCTTGCTCAATCGCGATTGGGACGGCTGGCGTCGCGGCCATAGGCGGCCACGATGATCGGCTCGATCTCGGGAAGGATGTCGGCCAGCAGCGGCGAGGACGCTTCCATGGCCTCAGCCAAAGCGAGGACCGCGCCGAAGTCGATGGCGTAGACGCCGCCCATCACGGCGCGAACCTGTCCCGCACAGCGGCGGATGACCTCCCAGGCGAGAAGCCCCTCGGCTGTCACGGGCGCGTGCTCGACATAGACGCATGCCCCGCATCGCGATGGGCAGGCGGTGCAGTAGCTCTCGCCGCCCTCGAAGTGCCAGCGCGCGAGGGCGATCAGGCGTTTTTTTCGTCGAGCCTCGTCAGGGCCGGGCCGACATAGAGCCGATCGATGGCGTCGAAGGCCGGCCAGATTTCGAGCAGCTGATTGATGGCGACCGGGTTCGGATCGATCGGCTTGCCGCCGGCATCGCCAATGCCCTCCCACGCCACGATGCCGGTCAGCGCGAGCGAGCGCGTGAAGGCCGCGCCGGCCGCGACGGTGGTGCTCCGGTCAAGGGCCAAGTCGCCCTCGACCTTCGTGCCGAGAGACTCGGCGGCGGCGGCGCGGGCGACGAGCATGTCGGCGACGGAGATCGGCCGGAACTGGATGCGCACGCCGGCTAAGATGTCGAGCCAGAACGGCTCGCGGGATGGTGTCGAGAGCTTGAGCAAGGGAGCCTCCTGTCGGACCGGGTCAGTAGGACGCGACGTCATTGGTAAGCACGCAGGTCGCGGCGCGGTTCAGCACCGGATCGATCGCGGCCTGGTATGCGAACGGGGCCTGCACGCCGCCCGGCCCCTGGATCTGACGGTCGCCGCGCGGCAGGAAGACCCGGTGCGCGGTCCAGACCAGCGATGCGGCTGCGCCGGCCGCCCAACGGAACTGAAGCTCGCACGGCTGGCGGTTGGTGGCCTGATCGAGAAGGACGCGGTCCTCGAAGCGGGTGGTGATGTTGCCAGTCAACGCGATGATGCCCGGATCGGCATCGGCGATGCGCCCGTCGCTGCGGATCACCTCGACCGCTTCGAGGTTGTTCGAATAGGTGAGTTCCGCCGAGATGACGTTGCCGAGCGCCACGTTGTTGCGGCGGACCTCGCCCTGGAACTGGCCAAAGCGCTCCAGCACGAACTCCGACAGCGTGCCGGACTGCGCCGTGGCGGCGATGGTCTCGCCTTGCGCCATGATGTTGAGCGAGGCGGTAAGCAGCCCGGATCGCTGCGCCTGCACCTGGAAGCTGTTGATGCGCGCGCCGTAGTTCATCCCGAAGAAGGGCACGTCGGGAAGCTGGACCTCGATCGACATCGAGGGCAGAGCCTGCGCGCCCGAGAACCAGGTGTGGCTGTTGGCGCCGCCCGACAGCGTCGCCCCCGACAGGCTGGCGCGAGTCGGCGCGTTCGTCGCCAGCGTCCGCGCATTGCCGCCCGGTCCCAGCGCCTTGGCGGTCAGGTTGACGACCGCGCCAACCGCCGCGGCCGCGACGTTCGCGCTCGGATTGATGATCGCAGCGAGCGCGGTGGCGGTCAGCGCCGCCGTGCCGCCAAGGTTGAACTGCTGGCCCGTCGCGCCGGAGGCGACCGCGGTATAGACCGTGCCATCGACTGTCACCGTGTCGTTGACCAGAAGGTTTGCGGTCAGCGTGATCGTTCCGGTGGCGGCATTCGCGGCGACCGTCGTCGGCGCGCCCATCAGGCCGCGCAGCCAGACGCCGATGTTGCGGGTATCCACGGGAACGACGAGATCGCCCGTGTTGGTGATCGCGTCATAGACCGGCGCCAGCGGCTCGCGGCCGAAGCCGAGAAGCTCGCTGGCGATTAGCCCCTGTTCCTCGCCGATGTTGACCGAGGCGAACGGCATGCGGCGAAAGCCGGTGCCGGGCGGGGTGCCGTAGGTGCTTTCGAACACGGCGGCGAGAGCCGCGTTCACGCCGCGTGCGCGAGGCATGGGTCGTTCTCCATGTGGTGCAGTTGCAGAGAGCCCAGCGGGGCCGAGACGCCGCCGTTCAGTTCCGAAGGTCCGAGCGCAGTCGAAGGACCGTCGATCAGTTCCAAAGGCCCGAGCGAAGTCGGAGGGCCGTCGATCAGTTAAGCGGATCGGCGGTGGCGTAGGTCGCGACGATCACGAAATCGGCGAAGCGACCTGCCTGACTACCCGTGGTCTCGATATCCTCGGAGGACGGGGCTTCAGCCTCGATCCAGTCGACAAGCCCGCCGAGCCTGCGATTGGCGATGATCGCCGCACCGATGGCGGCAAGCATGCCGTCGAGCACCTGCTCACGCGTGAGCGTGGCGCTCTCGAAAGCGGCGATCTCAACGGGAATGCGATGGGTGTAGAGGTAGGACACCGGCGAGAGCGTGACGTCTGGCTCACCCGGATCGCCATCGCGGATCACGACCAGTCCACCCGGCGGGATTCGCTCCGGCTTAGCGAGATTACGCTTCACGTCCGCGCCCGGCAGGGCATCGGCGACGAGCGCCTTGACCGCGCCAAGGACGGTTTCGCGTTTCGATGGCATTGGGCCTCTCCTGATCGATGCAGCAGAGCGGCAGCTTGAAAAGACCTGTTAAGAGTGCTATTTGAAGAGCTCTTAAGGAGGTCGAAAATGGCTCACCAGATCCTTGCGACGACCACTGCGAGCGTTTCTGAATTGAAGAAGAACCCGATGGGCACCGTCGCTGCCGGCGAAGGGTTCCCCGTTGCGATCCTGAACCGCAATGAGCCTGCCTTCTATTGCGTTCCTGCCAAGGCCTATGAGGCGATGCTCGACCGGCTCGAAGATCTCGAACTGAACGCCATCGCTGATGCGCGCGAAGGCCAGACCGTCCACAAGGTCACGCTGGATGACCTATGAGCTCGCCTTTCTGGATGAGGCTCTGAAAGAGTGGCGCAAGCTGGACAACGCGACGCGCGAGCAATTCAAGGCCAAGCTCGCCGAGCGTTTGCAGAACCCCAAAATCCCCTCGGCGCGACTGCATGGCGCCAAGGAGCGCTATAAGATCAAGCTGCGGAATGCAGGCTATCGTCTCGTCTATCAGGTCAAGGATCGCGAGCTGCTGGTCTTGGTCGTCGCGGTCGGCAAGCGGGAGCGCAACGAAGTCTACAAGGCCGCTGAACGCCGCAAATCCGACTGATGCGCGCTATCGCGGCCAGTGCCGCGCGATCAGGGTTGGCACGCGCGCCGCTTGCCGCTTGGCGATCGCATCGATGTTGAGCCGCTTGCGGAGCGTGACCTGGGGTACGAGCAGGAACACGATCACCGTTGAATGACCGGTCTTGCGCCTGTTTGCTGCCGCCAATCCTCGCGTGTTGAGCCGGGCCGTATCGGCGACCAGCAGCGAAGGGCCGCGCTTGCGATAGACGAAGCGCAGCCGCATGCCGGTGCGCCGTTCCCAGCCGCCGGGCGTGATGCGTGACGCACGCCCGTTCGGTCCTCGCCCGCGCGTCCCGGCGGCGGGTGTCGGAATCGCCAGCCAGAAGCCTCGCGCCGAGCGAATGGTGACGCCGCGATCGAAAGCGTCGATGAACTTCGGGGCTTTCGACCAGACGAAGGCCGCGGCCTCGACGCTCTCGCCGACCTCTGGGAACACCTTGCCCCGCCATGTCCGCGAGAGGCGTTCGCCAAGGCCGGATGAGACGACGTCCTCACGCAAGCGCTCCTTCAGTTCATTTGATGCGTCGCGCATCCCGGAGGTGACGGCGCGTTCGATATCCTGCTGCGTGCCCGCCAGCGCCTTGCGCATGTCGGGACGTTCGAGGCTGAAGCGCATGGGATCAGACCTTGACGGCCTCGCAGGTGAGGACGAACCCCATGGGATCGGATGCCGGCGAGCCGATGATTTTGAAGGTCTCCGTCCCGATCACGACGAGATCGCCCTCATCGATTGTCGCAGCTTCGGTCCTGCGCAGGTCGATGAGAACGGTCGCCATCAAGGCGCGGGACGCTCCGAACTCGACCACGGCGTCCGGGCGGCGGCGGATGACGCGAACGGGAACACCCGGGCCGACGCCGCCCGCTTGCCAGAGCGCCGTCTCGCCAAGGTTCGGGTCGGCGAACAGGGTGTCGAGCGCTGCCGCGAACGCGTTCACGTCAGAAGCTGCCGTTTAGCCGAACGCGGCCGATCGTATCGTTGGCCCCGCCTGCCACAGGCTCGGTTGCCGCGCCGATCAGGGTGTTCGATGCGACCACGGTCGTCGCGAGACGGGCGGCGTTGTCCCAATAGATGCGCGCGCCGACAGCCCATGCCTGGGACGGGGCCTTGCGCAGTTCGACCACGCCGTCGATGAGGGTTTCGACTTCGGCGTTGATGGCCGCCGATCCGGTCGCGATGCCGAAGATCGCGCCGACCAGCAGTCCGTCGCCGGAGGCCACTGCATAGGGAGCGGGAAGCGTGATGGTATTGCCGGGCTGGATGTAGCCGCGCATGGGACTTCTCCGAGAGTGTCAGGTGATGGGGAAGCGTTCCGGCGGCGATCACGCGCCGGGATTCCGGTAGAGGCCGCGCCAGTCGATCGCCTTCGCGCCGAAGTCGAGGCGGCACTTGATCTCGACGCCGTCGACGTCGAAGCCGTTGCGCGTCTCGATGTAGGCGCCTTGCTGGCCTTCGAGATAGGCGTACTCAATGGTGTCGATCTGGGCCGGGTTCGCGGCGAGATACCAGGCAGTAAGGCTCGCGGCGTCGAGACGAGGCTCGGAGATCGGCGTCAGGGTTCGGATCGAGGACGGGACCACGTTGCCGGTCTGGGCGGGCACGAGGTTCTGCGCCACCAGCTGCTCGGCCGCGAGTTCGAGCGATGCCGGCACGATGAGATAGGCGGGCCGGACATTGAGGATGGTCTTCTTGTCGAGTCCGGTCTGCCGGGCCATGGCCGCGCGCGCCGCACCGATCGCGGTGACGCTGAGCGCGGTGGCCGGGTTCGCCAGATTGCCGTGGTTCTGGTGGAACAGCGCGATGGAGTCGCTCATCGCGGCGTTGGCCAGGATGATGCCCCAGACCACGTCGCTCTCCAGCGTGGCGATCGCCGTGCCATACATCGCCGGAATGCGGGTGAAGGCGTCGAGATCGTCGTTGATGAGGACCTGCCGGGTGACCGCGACGACGCGCCCGTAGGTCTCGACACGGTAGCTCTCGCGCCCTTCGGCGAGGGTGCCGCGCTTGAATTCGCCGCCTTCGTTCACCTTCACGAGCTGCGGCGCTTCGCCGAGCTGGACACGGTGCATCGCCTTGAAGTCGGTCGCGAGCACCTGCCGGCAGAAGGGAACGTAGGTGCGCGGGTAGGCATCATAGGCCTGCCGCAGCGTCTTGCCCGTCACGGCGGCGAGGACCTCGGGAAAGTCCGAGGTGGAGTGAAGGGCGCGCGTGGCTATCTCGTCGCGCGACATGCCCCGGACATTGACGCCCGAGCTTGAGAGGAACTCGCGGGCATGCTCCACGAGCGTCATGCCGCGATACTCCCGCGCCGGTTCGCTCAACGGGAAGAGCGTGGGCGAGTAGCGGTGCAGCAGGGCGTTCGACACGGCGTCGCGACGGGTGACGCGTTCATCGCGGCCGCCGAGCGGGATGCTGACCTGAGGCGAAACCCGCGTCTTCTCGGCATTGGTAGCGACCTTGTCGAGGATCTCGCTGCGCGCCGCGTCGAGCGTGACGCCGCGCTTGACGAGATCGTCGGCGAAACTGCGCTCGAGGTGCAGGCGACCTGCAAGATCGTAGATGGTTCCGACACGCTCACGTTCGGAATCGCGCGCGCGGGCGGCGATTGTCTCCGCATCGATAGCGGGCGTGGTCGGCGCGCGATCCTGCGGTTCGGTCGCGGCCTGGCGCGTCTGCGTCTCGGTGTTCTCGGTCACAGCGTCGTCCATGGCTGCTTTCTCCTTGGATGGAGCGTCGGCGCGGTGGACGACGCAGGGGTGAAGGGGCAAAGAACTGTCGGAGGATGTCTCGGAGCGGAAACCCGCTGCCGGATCAGCGCCGATCGGCACTGCGGAAATCTCGAAGGGCGTCCAATCGACCGCGCGCCACAGCTCGGGCGCGCCCGCCTGCTTGGTCACCTCGAAGCGGTGGACCTGGTAGCCGATCGACACCGCACGGATGTGCCCGGCCTCGACGTCCTTCCAGAGCGGCTCGACTTCAGCCCGGTCGGAGAAGCGGACACGGGCGACGCCGCGTCCGTTCTCGATGCGGGCGCTCCCCGGCACGACTGAGCCGATGATGCTGTCGAGTACCGAAGCATCGTGCACCTTCAGAAGCGGCGCACCCGCGTTCAGGCGATCGAGACGGACGGCGCGGGGATCCATCGCCAGTTCCTCGTCGAAGGGATCGCCGAAGAACGGAGTGCGGCGCACCCGCGCGCCCGTGGACCAGACCACCTCGATGGTGCGCTCGGCCGCATCGATCGACGCAGGCAACAGGTCCGCCGCCCGCGTCAGCGGTGGAAGGTCGATGTTTCGGGTCATGGTGAAAAGCTCAGGTGTCGGGATTGTCGGGTTTGCCAGTCGTGTCAGCCTGCATCACGCCGGTTTTCGTCACGCGCCGCGGATCGCTGTCGAGAATGAGCCCGAGGGCGTCGATCTTGGCGTTCATGGCGGCGATCTCGGCGAGCACGGCGTCCGGGTTGTGACCTTGACGCGCAATGGCCTGCGCCAGCGACATGGTGCCGGACCGCAGAGCCAGAAGATCGGCCATCGCGTCCTTCAGCGGATCCACCGCTTCGAAACGCGGCGGAGACCATTCGACCGCAATGTCCGGCCGCGGCAATTTCCCGGCAGCCCATGCGGACTGGCAGAACCAGACCCACATGGGCTGGCAGAGAACCGGGATGACGATCTGCCATTGGACGGCGTCGATCAGGCGACGAAACTCCACGAGCCCCGCCCGGATCGATGAATAGTTGACCTGACTGAGGTCGCCGGTCAGCAGCTCGTAGGGCATGCGGAAACCCGCCGCCACGATGTGAAGCTGCGCGCGCAGCCACTCGCCCACACCCGCCGTCGTGGCGGGTTGATTGAAGCGGATGTCTTTTCCGCCCCGCGCATAGGCGATCAGCCCGGGCTCGAACTGCTCGACACGATTGCCGTCGGCATCGACCACCGACGGGGCGATGCCCTGATCGGCTTCGTCGGCGCCAAGCACGATGCCCACGACGCAGGCTTCCGTCTTCTTGCGGACCAGCTCGGCCTGCGTCCAGTCATCGAGATCGCGCAGCGCCCGCATCACCGGCGTGCCCCATGGGACGCCGCGCACCTGTGTGCGCTGCTTCTCGTAGAGATGCAGGACCTCGCTCGCCGGGATAGCGAGGCTCTCCAGACGGCGGCGCATGGTGACGACCGCATCGCCGGGATGCTGGGCATGGAGCCAATAGGCACGCCGTCGGCCCAAGGGATCGAACTCGATGCCCTGCAGCAGCCGCCCGCCATCGGCGAGATCGCCGTTGCGGGTGTTGTCCAGCAGATCGGCTTCGATGATCTGGACCTGGAGCGGAACGGAGAGTCCATCGCTCAGACGTCGCGGGCGGCGGCGGATCAGCACCTCGCCAGCCTCGATCATCTCCCGCACGGCCAAGGTCTGCAGCCCGAAGATGTCGAGTTGTCCGTCGGCGTCGCAGGCGGCGGTCCACACGGCCCAGAGCCGGTCCACCGTCTCGTCGAGCCTGGCGTCACCCGTCGCAGCGCGCGGAATGATGCCGCTGCCGATGATGTTGTTGACCAGTACGGACACAGCCTTCGCCGCGTGCGGATTGTTGCGGGTGAGATCGCGCATGCGTTCCCGCAGCAATCCGCTGGCGGCGGCAATCTCGGCATCAGCCGATGTTCCTGCCGCCTTCCATCCGTCGGTGCGCCGTCCCTTGGCCGCGCCGTCATACCCACGGGCATGGCCATGGGTCTTGGCGCTCAGCGCCTCGAAACTGCGCCGCGCGAGCGCCCGCCTTACGCCCGCCTCGGGCGCAGCCCACGCCACCATCCGGTCGAGGAAGGTGAACTGGCTCACCGGTCGCCTCGTCCGAACCCGGCATAGCCCGCGATTGGGCGTGATGCGCCGGAGGATGCCGTGATCTCGGTCTCGATGGTGCGGATCCGCTTCAAGAGGTCGTCCGCCGATCCGTATTCGACCGTCTTGCCGTCATAGCTGACCCGGAGCGTGCCGCTGGCATAGGCGCGCTTCAGCGCATCGAGTTCGTCGGTCGTCCAGGCCATGACTGTTCCTCAGAACCACTTTCCGCGCGGGCCGAGCCAGTCGCTCTGCCGCTTGGTCGATGGCGGGTTTGGACGGGCGAGACGCCCGGCTTCGATGTTCGAGTGCGTGTCGTCGGTGTCCGCAGGCTGGGGGCCGACCTGATCTTCGAGATCGCGCCACTTGTCTTCGGACCAGCGATCAGCTCCCGCGATCCAGACGGCGGCGCGGGCATAGACCCGGCAGTCCAGCGCCTCGTTGCGTTCGCGAACCTTCTGCCATTCGAGCTTCTGGAAGCCGCGCTTGGTGGTGACGGTCACGAGATGCTCGGCGACGAGCTGCTTCACCCATTCGGCGTCGACGCCGTGGGGCAAGTGCACAAGTCCGGCCGGGCCCTGCGCTCCGTCCGCCGCGTCTTCGTCGGTCGGCTTCGACAATCGCAGGAAGCGATAGGTCTCGGCCTTGAAGGTCGAAACCGCTATCGTCCAGAGCCGCGCGCCGCGGCGGATCTTCCGGCCACCTTCCGTCGCATCGACGAAGGACGGGCCGGTGACCGGCGCGGCGCGATTGAAACCCTCGACGCCCTTGATGGGAATGACCTGCGCAAAGCCCTGCTGGCGCGCCCATGCGTAGACGGCGGGCGCTTCGAAGCCTGTGTCGATCGCGAGTTTCGACAGGCTCAGCCGAACGCCATGGGCGTGCGGCCAGGTCTGACCGAGCAGATCCGTCAATGCGGCCCAAGCCTCGGCGCTGTCCGGGCCGCCGGCAATGACGATGTGGTCCACGAGCCAGCTCGCGAGTCCGCGACCCCAGGCCCAGATCGAGACTTCGATGCGATCCTTCTGGATGTCGGCGCCCGCCGTGAGGAACAGGCCGCCGCTCGGCACCGTGCCGATGCGCCAGGGCTCGCGCCGCTCGTAGAGCCGCTGCCAGTCCGGTGCTTCGCCGGTCTCGATCCAGGTCTCGCCAAGGACGCCGTTCTTGAAGCTGCGCTTGGCCTCGTCGCTCGTCTGCGCGGCTTCCCACATCCGGGCGATGTCCGCCCATGAGAGCCAGCCCACCGGCGAATAGAGCCCGGAGAGGTGATAGCCGACGGTTCCCGAGTGCGCATCGTCGCGCGTCGGCCGCCATTCGCCGGACATCATCAAGGCTGTCTTGTGATGCTCCTCGATCCGGCCCTCACAGGCTTCGCAAGAGTAATGCGCCGTGTGCGGTTGACCTTTCTCCCAACGCAGACGCTCGAAGCGGAGCCACTGGCGATGATCGCAATGCGGGCACGCCACGAAGTAGCGCCGCTGGTCGCTGGCCTCGAACTCGCGCTCGATCCGAGACACGCCATGGATCGTCGGCGTCGACGTCAGGAAGACCTTCGAGCGCCAGGAGAACGTGCGCGTGCGGGCCTCCGCGAGCGCGACCGGATCGCCTTCCTCGTCGGCGGACGGCGGATAGGCGTCGACCTCGTCGAGAAACAGGTAGCGCGCCGGCATGGAGCGCAGGCCGACCGCGCTGTTTGCGCCTGTGATCACCAGAAGCCCAGCCGGGAATTCCTTCGACAGAACCGTATTGCCGGCGTCGCGCGAGCGTTGCGGCTTGACGCGCTCGCGGAGCACCGGGCTTTCCGCGATCAGCGGGTCGATGCGCTGGCGCGAGAAGCGCTTGGCCAGTTCCACCGTCGGCTGGACCGCGAGCATGGGTCCTGGCGCATGGTGGATGACATAGCCGATCCAGTTGTTTCCGGCCTCGGTCGCGCCGACCTGCGCCGCTTTCATGAAGACGATGCGGCGCGCGGCGTTGCCGGGCGATAGCGCATCCATGATGGCGCGCATGTAGGGCGTGCGGTCCGTGCGATAACGCCCCGGCTCGGCCGAAGCGCGCGGACTCAGGAACCGGTGCCGATCCGCCCATTCCGCGACGGTGAGCGCCGGATCGGGCGTGAGCCCATCACGCCAGGCTTGGACGAGCGCATCGACGCCTTCGAAGGCGAAAAGCTCCTCTGACCGACGGTCCGCGTCAGCGAAAATCTGTGGCGACCTCGGCGAGATCGACGAGGTGCGCTCGGACATGGGTCTCCAGAACCTTCTGCATCGCGTGCGCTTCGAGGCCGAGCTCCGCCGCCATCAGTGCCGCGATCCGTGCGGGCCAGTTCGCCCAGGCATCGCGCTCCTCGCGCGCCAGTCGGAAAACAAGCGCCGTCGCCCGCGCGCGGTCGATGACCTCGCCCTTCATGCGCTGCAGACGCAGACGCCGTTCCTGAGCCTTCAGCACCTCGTTGGCGGTCTTGGCCTGGAGGAACGTGGTTCCACCGCCGGCCGGAGACTGTGCGATCCCGCTTTCGCGCAGCGTGTCGCCGACGGCGGACAAGGCCGCATCGGGGACGGGCTTCAGCTTGGCCTCGCCGCCATCCCGGCGCTGCTTCGAGGGATCGGTCATCGACGCACGGCGCGCATCGCTGGCCCGCGCATCGATCGAACCATCAGCATGCAGGACGAGCCGTCCCGAGGTCTTCGCCTTCTGGATCGCACCCCGCGACAAGCCGACATGGGACGCGTACTGGCGTTCGCTCATGCCCTGCATGTCTGCTCCGAAAACATAATGTTTTGATGCACTTATTGCCTTGATAAGCGCACCGGACAGAGCCTGTATGGGGTCACGAACCAAGGAGATTTCCGATGACCCGCCAAGCCAGAAACGCCCAGGCCCTCGACGCCTTCATCGCCCGCAAGGTCGAGATCGACGCCATGCTGGCGCGTCTCGCTGCCCTCAGCGACGAGCATTTCGATGTTCATCCCGACGAGGTGCATTGGGGCCATGTCGGGACGCTCGCCCACTACGCCGAACTCCTGAAGCGCATCACCGACAGCGCCTTCCGCGAGGGCGAGCACGCCGAATGATCCGGATGGCCTCCGCGCCAGCCCCGCGATTGCGGGGCTTGGCCTCGTAGAAGCGCCGCGATGGTCGCGGCGCTCTCGAACCGGAGGTCCAAAATGACCCAGCTTTCCGACACCCAAGCCATCATTCTGAGCGCTGCTGCGCAGCGACCCGGACGCATCGCCCTGCCGCTGCCGGACAGCCTGCGCGGCGGCGCAGCCGCCAAGGTCGTCAGCACGATGATCGCGAAGGGCCTGCTGCAAGAGGTCGAAGTCAACGCACGACTGGGCGAACCGATCTGGCGCGAAACCGGCGACGGCCACGGCACGACGCTGGTCGCCACCGACGCTGGCCTTGCCGCCATCGGCATCGAGCCGGATGATGCCGACACTGCGCGCCCGAGCGCGACAGAAGGGCCGCCGCAGGATCCCGCTCAGGATCGCAACGCAGAAGCCGCACAATCGACGCGCACGCCGCGCGCCGGAACCAAGCAGGCGGCGCTGATCGCCATGCTGCGCGCGTCGGACGGCGCAACCATCGCGGAGATCACCACCGCCACCGGCTGGCAGGCCCACACGGTGCGCGGGGCGATTGCCGGAGCACTGAAGAAGAAACTCGGTCTCGACGTGTCATCCGAGAAGGTCGAGGGGCGTGGCCGGGTTTACCGGATCGGCTGACAGGCTGGACCTCAGACGGTCGGGTTAGGTCAACTTCACCCGGCCGTCCTTGATCCTGTTGCGGGATGACTGTGCGAGATTGATCGCACTTTTCACGATATCAAGCTTCGCAACCCGCGAATGATAGCCACGAAATGCGTCAGCCAAGGCCTTATCGGTCACTTCCGGCGATACTTGCTCGTCTCGCCCAGAGGTGATCGGCACCTGATCGAGACTCATCCCGCGCCCTTCAAGGAAGGTCGTGACGATGACTTCGAAGGTCATGGGTGGCCGATGGTCCATGTGCGCTTCATCGCGCAAGATCCTCTCGCCTGTCACGGCGCACGAGACTTTACCGTCGTCACCGCGATGATCGGAAAAGAACTTGTCCCGGGCCGCATAAAGATCGAGCTGAACGACTCGACGAAAAGCGGCAGAAACCTCTTGCTTCCGCGTAGGAGGGCGTTGGGTGATGCAGTGCCGATAGGAAAAGTCGGTGCCGGAGCCATCAATGCGAACAATCCGAAAGCAGTTCGTACCATGCTCGGTCGCCATCACTTCAAAATGGGCAACCCCCTTGCCAACCTTCTGTGCGTATTCATCGTGACGCTCCAACAAGGCAGACAAGTCGAGAGCGTCATCGTCGGAAACCCTATCGCCAGGCCTGTAGCGACCCAGCATTGCTCGAAAATGATCAATCGCCTTCGACTGATTTTCGAAGCTGCGTGTAGCGATTTCTACGGGTTTCCCACGAGCCATGATCAATCTTTCGAGTTCAGGTGACCAGTATAGCCGTTCTCAGAGATCGACGCTGGTTCTTGCGTTGTGGAAGTTTACCTGTCCAGCAAGGCTTCGAACAGCCGTCGCAGGGCGAACGACCGGGCGATGCTCACCACGGTGAAGATCGCCCCGATCATTAGGTTCTCCGCAAGTGTCGTGTGTAGCCCGAACAGAGGAAAGACGAGCAACTGGGTGAGCACCGCGACGCCGTAACCGACCACGACATTGGTGATGGCTTCGACCAGCGACATCGCGCGCGACTGCTTCATGCCACCGCCTCATCCGTCGGCCAGCAATTCAGCCGCGAGAGTTCTGAGCGCATGCGCCACAACCAGTGGCACCACGCCGTTGCCACAGAGGCGAAGCCGGTCCACCCGGTGGGCCAGCCCATCAGCGCCTCTACGAACAGCGGGTTCAAGGTCCGGCGCATGTCGGAGGTATCGCGTCCAGCCATCGGCGTCGTCAGGACCTGGCGGCCAAGCAGGCCGTTCACCGGCGTGTTGGCCAGACTGGTCGCCCCGTCCTTGTGGTCGCGCGCCGTCGGCGTCATCCACATTCCCGCCGCATGGGTCAGATCGGCCGTCCGGCGGTTGCCCGCGCTCGGCTTGCAGCCGTCGTTCGCCATCGGCGTTGGCCAGTCCCGCGCCATCCGGTCCAGACCCTTCTCGTCGCGCCGCTCGCCACCCCGGCTGCGGAAACTGTCGGTCTGTGGCGTCGGCCAGAGTGCTGCCGTCGTGGCGAGATTCATCCCGTGCTGACCGGCTTCCTGCGAAGGCGTCGGCTTCATCTGACGGTTCTCGTTGGCGCTGGCGCGAGGGGTCGGCCAGAGCCGCAGCAGTTCCGTCCGGTTCCCGCCACTCGACCGGGTCCCGGAGCAGGCGCGCGGGGTCGGCCAGTTCGTCTCCTTCGCGGATGGCGAGTATGAACAGGCGCTCGCGCTTGTGGGGCGCGCCGACTTCCGCCGCCGTGAAGAGACCTGCCGCAAGGCGGTAGCCCATGCCGACCAGTCCTGCGGCGACTTCGGGGAAGCCGAGGCGGAGATGATGGGCGACGTTCTCAAGAAAGACGAAGGGCGGCTCGATCTCGCCGATGATGCGGGCGACATGAGGCCAGAGGTGGCGCGGATCGGCCGCGCCCCGGCGCTTGCCCGCGACGGAGAACGGCTGGCACGGATAGCCCGCAGAGAGGATGTCCACCGCGCCGCGCCATGGTTTGCCGTCGAAGCTGGCAACGTCGTCCCAGACAGGCGCGCGATCCAGGGTCGCTTCTTCCATCCGCGCCACGATAATGGCTGCGGCGAAGGTTTCCCGTTCGACATGGCCCACAGAACGATATCCGGGCAGCGCGATGGTGAGCCCGAGGTCGATCCCGCCTGCGCCGGAGCAGAGGGAGAGGCCGAAGAGGCATGCGTCTCCGGCTCCGGAAGCATCTCCGGAGGGATGTAGAGCCAGGTCATGCATGTCACGCGGCGGATTTGCGGCTTTGCGCTGGTTTAGGAGAGGCGTCGATGTCGGATGTGTCGTGCCGACTGACCGCTCGGTCGCCCAGCCGCTCGGCCTTCACCTGCGCAAAGGTCCGTCCGTCGCCGTCGAGGATCGCCTCGCGCCCGGTGTCGGCCTGCCAGCGCTCGATGGCGACATCGACATAAGCCGGGCTGATCTCCATCGCGAAGACGCGGCGGCCATTGGCTTCACCCGCCATGATCTGCGAACCCGACCCGGAGAACGGCTCGTAGCAAAGTCCATCGCGCGCCACATGCTGGCGCATCGGGATCCCGAAGGCGTCGAGCGGTTTTGGCGTCGGGTGATCGGGCCGGTCGTCCTTGGCGAAACTCGGCAGCGCCCATGTCGAGGGCAGCGTTTCCTCGGCCACCTTCGGCGGGCGCTTGCCCTTGATCCAGCCCATGAAGCAGGGCTCGTGCTTCCAGAGGTAGTGCGACCGGGTCAGAACCCCGCGGTCCTTCACCCAGATGATCTGCTGATGGACGAACGCGCCCGCCTTCTCCCAGCAGGCTTCCAGCATCGCCTGGCGGCGCGAGGCGTGCCAGCAATACCAGGCGGCGTCTTCCGCGATCGCCTCGGCAACGGCTGCCGCGATGAACCCGTCGTAAAGCTCAGCCCCCTGTGAACTGTCGTCCCAGGTGGTGCCGTAAGATGCCGACCAGTCCTTGTTGCGGGTCGGATGGTTCGAGCCGTCGTAATCGACGAGATAGGGCGGGTCAGTGGCGAACAGGATGGCCCGCTCGCCATTCATCAGGCGGCGGACATCGGCGTGGCTCGTGCTGTCGCCGCAGAGCAGCCGGTGATCGCCAAGGACCCAAAGATCCCCGAGGCGAGATGCCGGATTGCGCGGCGGTTCCGGGATCACGACGGGCGCGACGCCCGCGCCGTTGGTTGCGTCGGCGCCCGGTTCCAGCGCGAGCAGCCGGTCGAGCTCGCCATCCGAGAAGCCGATCAGCGACAGATCGAATTCATCGGCGACGAGTTCTTGCAGTTCGCCGGAAAGAAGCGCTTCGTCCCATGCCCCGAGTTCGGTCAGCTTGTTGTCGGCGATGCGATAGGCGCGACGCTGCGGCTCGGTCAGATGATCGAGCACGATGACTGGCGCTTCGGTGAGGCCAAGCTGCGCGGCCGCCATGATTCGGCCATGGCCGGCAATGACCTCGCCATCGCTCGACACCAGCACCGGAACCGTCCAGCCGAATTCCGCCATGCTGGCGGCGATCCTGGCGACCTGGTCCGCGCCATGGGTCTTGGCGTTGCGCGCATAGGGGCGCAGGCGGTCGAGCGGCCAGGTCTCGATCGCTTCGGGTGCGAAGCTGAGGGTCATGATGTCCGATGGTGGCTGGGCGTGTCGCCGTCGATTGGCCGCTGGATGCCGGATGCCGAGCCGGACTCCGCGAAGGATCCAGGCATGGCAGCAGCTACGAGGCAAAAAAGCTTGTGTTCGTCGGGACTTCCGAGCGGCCAATAAAGGCGCTGGACTCTCGCTGGCTTCCCAAAAAATCCGGCCTGCCGCTAGCGACGTTTCGCGCCGCGCCCTCCCGCATAGGGTATCCGCCGGGAAGGAACCAAACGCGTCGGGCAGGTCGGGATGGCGAAGCTCATTGAACGCGTCTGTCCCGAGATTAGCCCGAAATCTACCCTGAACCGGCATTTCTGTCCGCGCGAAAACTGTCCGGCGGACACTTTGCTCGCCGCTACTCAGCGCTGCGCCGCACCAGCCAGTTCGATCACCTTGCGCTTCGAGTAGCTGCGGTTGAGCCGCCGTCCGTTAAGCCGGAAAGCGATGACACACAGCGCGTAGAGCCAGTGCTGGTGGGCAGCAGTGCGCTGCAACCCAACCGTCCAGCAGATCGTCTTCCAGCGCTCGCCGTAGGCACGCATCCAGATGATCTTGCCCTCGACCGGATCCAGCCCGACGGTCCAGCTCAGCGTCTCCTCCATCCTGCTGATGGCCGCAGGCGACGGAAGCACACGCATCGGCTTCGGCTCCTGTTCGACCTTGTCGGCAAAGCCGTGGATGATCTCCGGCCATGTGCTGAAGTATCCCTGCCGCCGCGGTTCGGGCAGGCGCTTGAGCACGAAGGCCGCTTCTGCGAGACGTTCCTCGACGAGGCTTGGCGTCCAGTTGGTCATCGGTGCGCCTCCTTGGATTGATTGCGATCGCCATAGAGCTTCTCGCCGAGTTGCCGGATCAGTTCACGTTCGGGCCAGGTCAGGCGTGCATCGTCGATCGACACCGCAAGGACGCGCTGCTCGCGCCAACCATCGCGCTTGACGTCTTCAGGGCTGCGGCGTTGGCCGCCATATCCTCGTGGTGACCACCTCACAGCACACCTCCCCGGGTCTCCATCGCCCAGAGCAGGATGGCGATCGCGTCGGCCTCGTTGTCGTCGGCGGGCCGGAAGCCCCGTGCAGTGACGGCGGCGAGCACCGCATGCTTGTCGGCGTTGCCCTTGCCGGTCGCGAAGCGCTTGATGGTGCCGACCGGCACGCCCTGATAGGCGACCTGTTCGCGCTCGCACCACGCAGTCAGTGTTGCCAGGAAGCCGCCGTAGAGATGGGCGGCATCCGTGCCGACATGCCGACGAACTTCCTCGAAGTAGATTGTGGCCAGACCGTCATTGTCGTGGACGAGCGCATCGAGCCAGCACTGGAAGCGCAGATAGCGCATGCCGCCGCCATCGTAGCGGCTGGGTCGGAATGAGACCGTGCCGCTCTGGATGATGCCACCGATAAAGCTTGCCCAACCTGTCGTCGTGCCAAGGTCGAGCGCCAGGATGGCGGCGCTTCGTGTCGATGAAGCCCGAGCAGCCGGAAAAGGTGCGGGGTCGGGAACGGGTGACGCAATCATGCTCATGGGGACGGATCCTTCGTTTGGTGTTTCGTTGGGAGGAGTGTCGGCGCGCCGCGCGCGCGAAGCCCCAGGGGTGGGGATGGGAGACCCCGCTCGGCGAGCGGTCTCCCCCACCCCTGAAAGGGGTGGCTTTCAGCCCCTAAACTCGCTGGCCAAGACAAGGCATTGCCAACGTTGAGGAATTTCCAGTTTCTGGAGTTTCGGCCAGCACTCGCCACCCAATCTGATTGCAGCGCAGCCGATCTGGGGCGCGCGCAATTCCGAAGGGGCAGTTTGGGCATCGCGCCCAATCTGGTCTCGACGGGCCGTAGCGTAGTTCCGGGCGGCGATGGCGGAGCAGTTTCGGAACCGCACCCCATCTGGTTCAATCTGGCCGGAGCGCAGGCCTGCGCGAGGAGCGACGCGAGCGCGATCATGACGGTTCGCCCTCCGGATAGACCCAGACATGCGGGTTCTCGACCTCGAGCAACGCACCGGTCTGGGGTGATTTGTAATGGGTCGGCAGGACCGCGATGGTCGCCTGCGAGACCTCGCCGGTTTCGGGATCGACCGCTTCGCCATCCGTCGGAATGGCCATCGCTTCGACGCACAGAAACCCGAAACGCGACCGAGACGGGCCGAAGCCATAGGGCGCGCCGTCGCGGACGAATTTCACGAAGCCCTTGGTGGCAAGCACGTTCAGGCGGTCCCGGATTGTGTCCTTTCCGCCTAGCCCGCCGCGGTTCTCGAACGCCTCCGCGAACTGGTTGATCGTGTAAAGTCGACCGGCCAGCGCTTCGTCGAGCAATATGCCGAGAATGACATCGTGCTTGCGCACACGCTCCGCATCGAGACGCTCGCCCAGCGACTTGCGCACCAGCCGCTCGCCCGAACGGTCGACTTCCACCCAGCGTCCGTCGGTCTTGTCGATGATCTTCGGCTCGATGCCCGGGCCGTTGCGCAGCTCAAAATGCAGCATCCGCTCCGAACGTTCTTCGTCGGGCCGGTGCATGATGATGCCGGAGGTGTAGAAGCTGCGCAGGCTTCCAGCGCCCGAGAGCGCCATGAACGGATCCTCGGCCAGCTGCTTTTTGGTGATCTTGCGGGTGTGGTGGCAGAGGATCAGCCCGGCGTCCGGCGCCACCGAATCCCTGAACACCTCGACACGTTCCTGCAGGAAGAACAGCATCGCCGAGTTGTCGTTCTCGCCGCCGCCATCAGGGCCGCCATCGAAGAGGTTGCGGATCGGGTCGATGCAGAGGATGTCAGGTGCGCCATGGCCGTAATGCGCCCGCGCGGCGGCCACGGCGCGCGAAACACCGCCCGCATCGAGCAGCATCCGGACCTTCGGCGTCGCGACCAGATTGTCGCGGGCGGCTGAGAGCAGCGCCGGGTCGAGCCGAATGCCCTGAAGCCGCTCGCGCAGATAGTGGTACTGGATCTCGGCTTGCAGATAGAAGATCCGCAGCGGGCGGCATGGCGCGAAACCGAGGAACGGGATGCCGGCCGCCATGTGCACCAGCAGGCTGATCAGGAAGTCGCTTTTCCCGACCTTGGGCGCGCCGCCGAGGACCAGCATTCCACCCTGCGTGAGTACGCGCGGGCCGATGATGTCGTCCGGCATCGGGCTCCTGTCGTCGAGGAGCGCACCGAGCGTGAAGGTCGGCAATGGCGACATCGGCGAAACCGCCAGCCGTTCCAGCGGCGGCCCGTGCCGTTCTTCGTGCAGCCGCCACAGGCGCTGCGCCTCCGATGCCAGCCTCTCCAGCGGCCAGTTCGGGCGCAGCATCGCGGCGTTGTACTGGCAGATCGCCTCCCAGGCCTCGTCGCGGCCCATGCGCCCCTCATGGGCCAGCCGGATGAAATGGCCGATGGCGGCGCTCGCACCCTGAAACCGGGTCCATGCGTCTTCGCTGCCTTCCCGAACCGGCGTTGTCAGAACATCGGCGATCGACGGCTTCGAGGCGGGTGGTCCCGGTTCCGATCCGACACCGACGAGAGGCGGCATGGCGTCAACCCGTTCCGCGAAATCGCGCAGGTCCACCTCGACATGCGAGTTGTGGCGACGGATGGTGACGAGCCGCTTGAAGCCGCCCTTGTGATAGATGGATCCCGCCAGACGGATCGGTTGGTGCGCCGAACGAAAATGCGTGTCGCCACCAACCTTGATCGCGATGTCGCCGCGCAACCGGCACAGCAGCGTGATGTCGTCGGCTTCGGCAGGCTCGGTCAGGCGCCACCAGACATGCAGCTTGTCGAGACCGTCCGGCGTGCGGCCTCCGCTTTCGACGATCAGGGTCGGCTCGCCCAGATGCCGGATCAGGTGATCGAGTTTAGAAGCGATGTCGCCGGCATCGAGATCGACGAGCACCGTTTGCATCTGGCGCACGTCCGCGGACTTGGCCTTGCCGCTCTCGGCCACCGTTCCCGGCACCACATAGAAGGCAGCACCTTCGCGCGCCGCCCAACCTGCGAAAGCGATCGCCTTCTTGAGCAGGTTTGCGTCGCCTTCGATCCAGGCATTGTGCGGGCGACCGTCGACTCCCTGGCCCTTGTCGATGAAACCACGCAGCGGCACCCAGCCGTCGCAATAGCTGAAGACGACGTCGAGAAAGATGGCGATCTGCTCAGCGTCCGGCTCGACGTCGAAGGGATCAACCTGCGGCGTCGCGTCGTTGAAGTCGCGCCAGGCATCGAGGGAAACGACGTTGTGATCGCTCATGCCGGCAAGCCCCAACAGCGCTGGCACCAGGGGCACATCCGACATTCATGGAAGTCGCGCGTGGTCGCGATCCGGGGCAGCAATTCGCCCGCGTCCGTCGCCTTTAGGATCCGGACGGCGCGATCACTCATCCGCTGGGCAAGACCGGCATCGAAGGCCACGAGTTCGTGGTGCAGTTCGGCCGTGTCCTTGTTGATGGCGGTGAACAGCGCCGGATTGGAGCAAATGCCAGGGACGCTGGCTTCCATGTAGGCCTGGTAGAGGGCGATCTGCGCCGCATAGACCGGCTTGGCGATGACGACGCCTTTGGAGACGGTTTCCCGCCAGTTCCTGGCGTTCATGGTCTTGCATTCCCAGAGCGCGGGAACGGCAAGGCCCAGCTGGTCGGGGGCTGCCGCGATAATCCCGTCGACATGACCGCGAACACGGCCACCGGCGATCGAGAAGCCGAACTGCGACCCGTCCGGTCGATTGCCCTTGCGGGTGTAGAGATCGAAGCCAGCACCACGGAGCCAGCGGATGGCCAGATCTTCGAGAGCGTGGCCGATCTCGAAGATCCGCAGCGTCTGGCCGTCGAAGTCGGAGCCGTCGTCCTTCGGCGCACCGGCGAACTCAAACTGCAACGCGCGCTCGCAAGGCTGCCCGAGCCGCGATCCACCCAGATAGGTCCGGGGCGGCGTCACGACGCGCGCGGCATCAAGGCTGTCGTCGATCAGAGCGTTGATGCGTCCGGCGATCAGGGAGTGGTGAATGAAGTCGAGCATCAGAATGGGATCTCCGCATCCCCGCGCGTTTCGGCAGAGCCTTGGGCGATGGCGCGCATGGCATCCTGAAATCCGCCGACGGCGACTTCGATCAGGGTTCGAACCTGAGCTTCCGAGAGATCGGCGAGCCGGGTCTGCCAGCCGATCTCCTCCATGATCTCGGCAATCGGCTTCATGCTGGCGCGGATGGCCGCCTGTTCCTGTTCGGTGAGGTCAACCATGGCCCAACGCTCCCGCGCCAAGCGTGTCCAGAAGCCTTGGCAGGCGATCGAGCAGAACCAGACAGAAGGGCGCGGCTGCTTCGATCGCACCGGGTCGAACCAGCCAAAGCCACGGGTCGGACAGCGGCAAACGGCGCAGAGCGTCCCACGCGGATGCCAGAGGCGCAGACGATCCGAGGATGTCATGTTCATTTGGGCGCTCCATCATGCAGCCCTCCCGATCAGGTCGGCGGGAGCGGCGTCCGCTGCGCCGAAGACGAGCGAGCGAATGGCGTCGCGGTTGAAGCGGAACGCCAGGAGCGCAGATGCCTGGTAGCGCGTGAGCCCGAAATCCTGCCGGTACTCGGGCGGCAGGAACGAGAGCTGCTTGTCGGTCGGCGGCTGGTTCAGCCACCGCCTTGTCTTGTGGGCGCTCTCGTCGCTCTCATGCTCGTTTAGCCAGTCATCGGCTGCAGCGAGACAGACCGTGCGTTCGCCGGCCGCCAACAGATGGGGCCGCTGCTTCTGCACCCCGCCGATGCCGTACCAGCGGCCATTGAGAAAGAAGACCCCGCCCCAGGCATTGAAGCCGCTGGCGATGAGCGCGGCATCGTCGCCGAAAAGATCGCACCACCGGAAACTCGACCGCTTCAGGAGGTCGATCTCCGACATCACGAATTCGCCCAGCGGCGTAGCCTCGCCGGTCTCATCCCGTTCCCAATGGTGGCCGCAAAGCGGACACTCGGTGGTGGCGAGCGGCACCACTGCGCCGCATTCCGGACAGTCCTTCGTCGGGGCCTCGCCAGTGGACTCGCGACCGTTCAGGTCAACGTCCTGTTCGAGCGATCCGTGAAGCAGCGTCGACGTGCCGAAATCGAAGACAATGCAGTCGGTCTTCAGAACACCGGGATGTTCATCCAGCGAGACCGTGCGCAGTCCGCGGCCGATCATCTGGATCATCGTCGACTTGTAGGAACTCGGCCTCAGGAGAACGACGCAGCTCGTGGGGGGATGATCCCAGCCTTCGGTCAGAACCGCGACGTTGACCACCACGCGAAGATCGCCTGCCGCATAGGCCGCGAGCACGGACCTGCGCTCGGCATCCGGCTTTTCGCCATGGACAAGCCCGGCAGGAATGCCCGCGCCATTGAATGCCCGGGCGACATTGCGGGCATGATCGACGGTGGAGCAGAAAACGACCGTCTGCCGGTTTCCGGCCTTTTCCCGCCATTGCCGAATGACGGCATCGGTCACCGGAGTCCGGTTCATGATCGCATCGACTTCGCTCATGTCGAAGTCATCGGCGGTGCGCCGCACCTTGGTGAGCTGCTCCTGAACACCGACGTCGATGACGAAGGTGCGCGGCGGCACGAGATGGCCGGAGGCGATCAGTTCGCCGATGCGGATCTGATCCGCGACATTCGAAAAGACGGCGCGAAGGCCGCGCTTGTCACCCCGGTTGGGCGTAGCCGTGACCCCGTAGATCCCGCAGGCGGGATTGCTCTTCAGCGCCTGGTCAATGATCCGGCGATAGCTGTCGGCCGCCGCATGATGCGCCTCGTCGATCACCAGAAGATCGAGCGTCGGCATCGCATCGAGATTGCCGGAGCGCGCCAGCGTCGGCACCATCGCGAAGGTCACCTGTCCCTTCCAGGACTTCTCGCGCGCATCGACGACGGACGTGGAGAGACCGGGCACGACGCGGCGGAACTTGTCACGGTTCTGGTCAGTGAGTTCGTCGCGATGGGCGAGCACGCAGGCCTTGGCGTCGGGATCGGCGATCATGCGCCCCGCGACAGCCGAGAGCATGATCGTCTTGCCGGCCCCGGTCGGGGCTACGGCGAGCGTGTTTCCGTGTTGCGAGAGCGCGCTGACGCTTCGCTCGACGAACAGTTTCTGGCGAGGTCGCAGCAGCATGGGTAGCGGCCCTCACTGCGCCCAGGAGGGACGGATGCCCGGCTGGGGCATCGAAGCCTGCGCGGGTTGCGGCTGCGGAGCCGTCGCCCTTGCCGCTGCGCCCGCCAGCGGCGCGTATTCCTTGTGATCCGGCGTGACGGCGGCGCGGATCTCGTTCTTCTCCTCGCCGTTGGTGTCGGTCCCGACATCGATGCGGGCCACGAACTCCAGGCCGTCGAGATCGGCGAAACCGTTGATGCGGCGCGCCGCCTGCGCCTGAGCCGAGGAATCCTTGTCGGAAATGCCGCGAGCGGAATTCAGCATGGCGCGGATCAGGCTGCGGCCCATGTTGGCCCAGTCGGGACCCTTCGGGCTGTAGAGCCCGATCAGCGTGAAGATCTTGCGCCGCGCGTAGGGCCCTTCGAGCACGGTGAACTCGCCAGACAGATAGACCGAACCGGTCGTGCCGCGCGTTGCGTATCCTCCGGTCCAGCCCTGAGCCGGATCGTCGAAGCCGCCCGGGCGGATTGTGAGGCGCACCTTGGCCAGCGTGCCCTTCGGGATGATGTTGCTGTTCTGCTTGGCGTCGTTGAAGTCGTTCCAGGACCCAGACATGGCTGGTTGCTCCTCTTCAGGCGTTTTCGGGATGGGTGATGTCAGTGGTGGGGTTCGCGGCGTCCGGCCGGCTGAACGCCAGGCGCTCGGCGGCGGGCCTCACGGGGCCGCGGATCTTCGTCATCAGCCGACCGAGATGCGGCTCTTCGACGGGCGACAGACGCCCTGATCGGTCCTTGGCGGGAAAGCCCCACGGATTGATCGTGTGGCAGACGAAGGCGCGATAGGGCGTGCCTGAATCGTCCTTGATCTCCGCCATCGTCAGCACTTCATCGACGATGCCGGGCAGTTCGAGACCGGTCTTCGAACCGTCGATCTGCGGCTGGAAGATGCGCCGGTTGAAGTCGTCCAGCTTCTCGTCGAGGATGCCGACGAACCAGACGTTCTTCGCCCGAGTGTGCTGGAGGTGCGTGAGCCACGCGATCATCTCGCGGCCATGCAGGCCGTAGGCGCCGCGAATGTCGGGCTTGCCGGTCTTCTCGGAGAAGGCGTCGGGCTGGCCCTTGCACCACTGGAAGCACAGACGGCCGGCAACCGTGATCGAGTCGATGAAGACCGTCCGGTAACGATCCATGACGCCGGGATCGCCGAAACGTTCGCTGACCGCCGCGAAATGCGCGGGGCTGTATGCTTGGTCGTCGCGCAGCGCCGGGTTCGGCCCGCCAATGAACACGGCGAAGTCGCGGCATTCGGGCCAGGTGCGCGGACGCACCGTGTCGCCGGGCCATCCCTCGATGGCGAGGTCACCCGCCTCGAGGTCCATGAACAAGGTGGTCTCGGCATCGAGCGTCCAGAGAAGCGAGGTCTTGCCGATGCCGGACTTGCCGAAGATCGTGCCCTTGATGCCGCGAGGTTCCGTGAGCCGCTGGTCGGCGGTGATGATGGGGAGCGCCATGATCAGCGCTCCGTCCTGGCGCGGGCCGCAGCCTCGACGGCACGGTGCGCGCCGAGAGCACCGGCATCGCGCGCGATCTGGCTGAGCTTGCGCAGGGCGTACATCTGATCGATGAGCGCGCTGGACGCTGCCTCCAGTCCGCGCAGCGCGAAGGCGATGTCGTCGACCGTCGCCTCGGTGATCGGCTTGGCGTCGGTCTCGCCGCGCTCCGGCGTTGCCGGGATCCGGATCGTCTCAGGCAACGAGGCGAGGCTGTAGTGAGCCTTCTTCAGCGCTTCGAGCGCAGTCAGAGGGGCTTCGGGCTTGGATTTGCCGAACGGGAACATGGGTGATCCTTTCAGTCGCGGAGAAGGCGGAAGGTCTGCTTGCCGGTCTTCAGCGTGCGGGCCGGGGTGAAGGCGCGGCGGATCGACTCCGGCCATGCGCCGTAGGCGCGCTCGGAGACGCCGAACGTGATCTCGACGTAGTCGGTGGGGTTCTCGCCCTCGGCGCGGATGGTCTCGACGAGCGCGGCGAGCTTCGCCTGATCCCACTCGACCTTCTTGGGCAGATCGGCGACGACCGTCACCGAGCCGTCGGCAAAGCGGACCGTCCCGGTGTCCTTCGCCATGGCAATCCGAGCCTGCGAAGCGCGCTCGCCGTACCGGAGCCCGATGGCCCCATCGAGCCAGTCCTTGAGGGTCTTGGCTGCCTTCAGCGCGGCGTCGGCCTCTTCATGGAGGAGCGCCAGCTGCTCGGCGGGCAAGGCCACGATGTCGCCGATCGGCATCTGCCGGAGCGCGTCGAGCGTGATGTGGTTGGGGATCATGCTCAACGCGCCCCCGCCGCCATCGTGGGGACCGGCTTGACGGCCGTGCTCGCGCGGAGCTGTTCCTTTTCGTAATCCTCGACGTCTTCGAGCCGGTAGACGACCCGCCCGCCGATCTTGATGTAGCGGGGGCCTTCCCCCGACCACCGCCAGCGCTCAAGTGTGCGGTGGCTGATGTTCCAGCGAGCGGCGAGCTCGATCTGGTTCAGATGCCTGACGGTCATTCTCGTCTCCTGTGGTTCGTGTCGAAAACCTGCGGAGAGGATGGCGGTCAGGCGGGAAGGAGCCGGGGAGGAGAAAGGGAGGAGCCAGAGGAGGAATCGCAATTCCGTGCGCTGAAATGAAAAACCGCCCGAAGGCGGTTCAGCGATGGCTCAAATTGGGCATCAGACGTCGATCCAGCATCGACCGCGCTCTTCCTTGATGAATTCGCGCCAGTCGGGGCGCCCCTTGAACGCTTTGCCGAGTGTCCGCACCTGGTCACCAGAGTCGGCGGCTTCCAATACAGCAGCTGTCAGGCATTCGCGTTCGCCCCGCTGCCACGCCTCGAAGAGGTGACGAATGATGGCGCGCTGCTTCGTGCCTGTGAACGTGTATCTCTTGCCCCTGATCGTGATCGAAGCCCCATCCGCAGCGATCGATACGGGCTGGCCGTCGTAGCGCCGATGCGCCAGGCGCGCGGCGAGAATGTGCGGATCGACCCGGAAGGCATCGCTTGGATCGATGACGGATTGAACCGCGATGATTTCGTGCCCGCTGACATAGGTCTTTGGAAGCTTCGCCTCGGCTGTCAGCGACAGCACGATGCGAAGCCCGGGAAACGGGCGCTGCCTGAACTGTTCAAGCATCAAGGCCCATGTCGTCGGTTCTGAAAGCCGACGACCGATCCAGACGGGCACACGGGCCGAGCGCTCCGGCAAACGGGCGCCTCCGACTTCCCAGAGCAAACCGGGCAGCAGCTCCAACGGCCGCGAGACCAGCGGGCAGTCGAGCCCATTGAGAAGCTTCGGCAGGAGGATCTCAAAGCGCAGGGCAAAGACCGATTGATCGTCCGGCGATGCCGTCACCCATCCCGCCTGTGGGCTGAAATAGCCGAAGGAACGGCCGTCAGGTGAGCGCGCAAGGGCGACCGGCGTATCCTCATGATCGGCCAAAGACGTCGCCGCCACCTCATCGCCCACCCGGGTCAGCACGCCGAGCGACTGAAGCTGCGCGCCGGCTACCGGGTGGTGGTTCGACAAGGCCGCGGAGGTGATGCGCGCATCACGGGTCTGGGCGACCGCGCAGATCAGGGCCAGCGCGTCGTGATCAGAACTTCGGAGAGAGCGCGTCATCGGCGAGGATTCCCCAGCGGCGGAGATACCTCTCGCCGATCAACTGCTCTTCCTCGGTCTGGTCCCTGAGGTTGCAGCCGTGCGGCATGGTGATCGTCAACGGGAGTGTCCGGCCGCGCTTCGCTTCGCCTTTGGGTTGGAACTTGATGGCCAGCTTGGCCTGCGTGGCAACCCATCCGCTATCGATCGGATTGCCTGGCCCGAGCCGCTCCTCCGCCATGCTCCAGATCGTGCGGCCCGCCTTGGCCATGCACTCAAGCGTCACGCGCTCGCCGACAGTGTCGAGCGGCATCAGCCGCAGCAGGCGGACATCGACCCGCTCGATGCCGTCTTCGAGGTCGGTCGGAAAATCGAAGGGCGACAGCAGCACATCGAGATCATAGCGGCGAACCGGCACCCTCTCGTTCTGAAAGTCGACGCCGAGGAGATCGCGGGCCAGGAACATCGCCATCTCGGCGCGGCTCTCCCGGTCGCTCGCCACCACCTCGACCACTCCCGTTGCAGGTTCATAAGTCATCGCGGCCTCGAAGACCGGGCGATACGCACGCCGCACGAGGGAACCGCCGTCATCGAATGCCAGAAGATCGTCCGGCAGGCCTTCCCGGTATACGGTGATCTGAACCAGATCGCAGTCCTCACCCTCGAAGGTCGCGCGCACACGCTCGAAAACATCGACGTGGACGTTGGCCGAGGCAAAGCGCGTCCGGAGCGACGCCTTGAATGCGTCGATGGCGACCGGATCGCGGCTGACGGTGCAGCCGGCTTCGATGATGAAGCCATCCCAACTGCGCCCACGCCGCTTCTCATCCGTGAACCGCACCTCCTCGGCGTGGCGGAACAGGATCGGTGCGTTCAAGAACATCCAGAGCGATCGGGCATGGCCGTTCGCGAGAACGTCGAGAAGGGCACGGTCCTCGACCACGCTGTAGAGCGCGGTCTGTCCAGCATCGTCAGCGAGCCCGCTGACGCGCTCGGCGTCGTTGAGGACGCGAGCCTTCGCTTCGTCGTCCATTTCATCGACAGCGCGGAGCGCGCCCCGGACAACCTCCGGCTCGGGCGCGGTCCAGTCGACCGTCGTCGTCAACGCGATGCCGGTGTGGTCGAAATAGGCCTGCAGCGACGAGGCAGGCATGTTGCGGATGAAGCTCGTCACTGATGCCATGTTCGGACCTCCTCAGCCCTTGATGTTGCGCGGGTCATTCCCGTGCGAATCGGACTGCCCGATGCGGCCGTCCTGGTTGTGGATTTTCAGTTCGGTGCGGGCATTGCTGCTGATCTCCCGCGCCCGCTCGACCGCGTCGGACTTGCGCTCGAAGTGGGCGCTGGCGCGATCCGCGCCGCCGCGACGAATGTCCCAGCCGCCACCTGCACTCGGAACAACGTGATGGGTCCCGGACCCCTTACCCTTGGCCATGTCAGCCTCCTGTGTTTCGTGGTCACGCGAAATTAAGTTCGTTATTACGAACCTCAGCGCGAGATATAGGAGTTGCGGGTATGGCGTGTCAAGGACTAGGAGTATGGCGAAAACGAACCATGCACAGCGAGGAGGACGATCAGTGCCAACACCCCTAGGGGAACGAGTCCGAGAGCAGCGGCGCAAGCGCGGCCTCACTCTCGAAGCGCTGGCCGAAAAAGTAGGATCCAGCAAAAGCTACATGTGGGAGATCGAGAACAAGGACGTCGCGCGCCCGTCTGCGGAGAAACTCGCGCAGATAGCCGCCGCACTCGAAACAACGGCCGATTACCTGTTGGAGGGTGACGGCGCCAAAGAGGAAGATGAGGCTACAGATCTTGCTTTCTATCGCAAGTACAAGAAACTGGATGCTCCCGTGAAGGAGCGGTTGCGCAAAATGCTCGATATCCTGGATGACGACTGATGGCCGAAGGGGCGGCGAAGTCACCGAGGAAGGAGGCGATCCGGCTCTCCAAACTGTTGGAGCTCAGCCTTGGATCCGACCGCTTTCCGGTCGATGTCGCCGCTCTTGCGAAAGAGGTTTCGCGCAACTGCGGGGATCCCATCGACAAGATCATCGGCGATGAGCTGCCAGGATTCGAGGGCATGCTTCGGCCGCACAAAAAGCGCCCGGCCTGGCACATCGTCTATTCGACCAGTCCTCAGTATCGCGGGCGAGAGCGTTTCACGATCGCCCACGAGTTCGGGCATTACATGCTCCATCGCCCGGAATTGTCACCGGCGGACTATCCGGACGGCGTGCTGAACAGGGCTTGCGGCTTCGAATGCCTGCCCTTGCAATCGAACGAATGGAAGCAAGCCGAGCGTGAGCGCGAGGAGGAAGCTGACACATTCGCTTCCTACCTGCTCATGCCGATCGACGATTATCGTTTGCAGGTCGGCCAAAACGAAATGTCGCGTGAGCTTCTCGCCCATATCACGCGCCGGTATGGCGTCTCTTTGCTCGCCGCCGTTCGGAAATGGATCGAGTTCACCGACATGCGCGCCGCGATGGTGGTCGCATGTGACGGCTACGCGCGGTGGGGGCGAGCAAGCGATGCTGCGCTCAAGACCGGGATCTTCATTCCGTCCGGCATGCCGATCCCCGAGGGCTCCATCGCCGGAATGGGCCCGAGCGGATTGAGCGAACAGGATCGGGCGGCCCAGCTTCCGGAAGGCATCTGGACATTTCGTCGTGGATCCGAGCCGGTACGTGAACTGACGATCTTCTCTGAGCGTCTCGGTTTGTCAGTCACGCTGCTGATGTTCGAACGTGCACCACCGAGGCACTGGCCTGTCGATGAGCATGTGCCAGACGCCTACGATCAATTTCTCCGAAGCGGACAGCCGTGAGCATCCCGCAGAACAAGGGTGATTCGGTCCGTCGACCTGTCTTGGCGCACTCACTTCCTTCGAAGAGTTCCCGAGTGGATTTCGCGCGCCTTTGAATGTTTGCGCAGAAACATGATAACCTATTGAATATGCTTGTTTTATTCTGATTCTTGCCTAGCGTTTCACTCATGCGAAACGCTTTCGATCCCCACAGCGCCGAGACTGGCCCCAACGCCCTGCGCCCCGAACTGATGAGCGATGCCGAGCGGCTCGATGAGGCCGCCGAGATCCTCGCGCGCGGCGTCGTCCGGCTTCGGCAGCGGCGGGAGGGACGACCCACACCTTTATCTCGCGAGTGTGGAGACAGTTCGGTGGACTTCACCGCCGACCGACGCCGTCATGCGGACACGCAACTCGGCGGAGACCGCCCATGAACGATCCCGTGCTGGCGCGCGTCGCCGCCATCAAGACCATGCCCACGCCCGCCCTGAAGACGATGTGGCGCGATCTGCATGGCACTGAAGCACCGCCGTACAACCGGCGCTTCCTCGAAAGCCGCCTGGCCTACCGCATCCAGGAACTGGCCTATGGCGGGCTCAAGCCCGAGGCGGTTAAACGGCTCGATGCGCTCGCGCGTGGCGTCGAGGACACCAATCCCAAGACGCGGCGGATCCGCACCGACCGGAAGCCGGTGGCTGGCACGCGCTTGCTCCGGGAGTTTCAGGGCGTCGAGCACATCGTGACGGTGACCGTCGAGGGCTACGAGTACCGGGGCCGACCCTACAAATCCCTGTCAGCCATCGCGAAGGCCATCACCGGCGTAAAGTGGAACGGCTGGGTCTTCTTCGGGCTGAAGAGCGCGGGGAGCGGCACATGAGGCGTGCGGCGACCGGCCATCATCCGACGACGAAAATCACGCCGAAGGTGCGGTGCGCGATCTACACGCGTAAATCGTCCGAGGAAGGGCTCGACATGGAGTTCAACAGCCTCGACGCCCAGCGCGAGGCTTGCGCCGCCTATGTCCTGAGCCAGAAGCCGGAAGGGTGGGTTGCGGTCGCCGACCGCTATGACGACGGCGGGATCTCGGGCGGCACGCTGGAGCGTCCGGCGCTGAAGCGGCTCATCGCCGACATCGAGTTCGGCAAGGTCGATGTGGTCGTCGTCTACAAGATTGACCGGCTGTCCCGCTCGCTGATGGATTTCGCCAAGCTGGTCGAGGTGTTCGAGCGGCGCGGCGTCACCTTCGTCAGCGTCACGCAGTCGTTCAACACGACGACGTCGATGGGGCGGCTGACGCTCAACATCCTCCTGTCCTTCGCCCAGTTCGAGCGCGAGGTGATCGGCGAGCGCATCCGCGACAAGGTAGCGGCCTCGCGCCGGAAGGGCATGTGGATGGGCGGCTACGTGCCGCTCGGCTACCGGGTCGAGAACCGCAAGCTGCTCGTCAACGAGGAAGAGGCGGCATCCGTCCGGCTGATCTTCGAGCGCTTCGTGAAGCTCGGATCGATCAAGCTGCTGATGCGCGAACTGCAAGCGGCCGGAATCCGCAGCAGGCGCGGCTACATGCTCGACAAGGGCGCGCTCTACAAGCTGCTGAACAACCGGGTCTATATCGGCGAGGCCGTCCACAAGGGCGAGGCTTATCCCGGCGAGCACGAGGCCATCATCAGCGCCGATCTCTGGCAGCGCGCTCGCGCCATCATGGGTGAAAGCCCGCGCATGCGCGCCAACAAGACCCGATTGTCGGGGCCGTCCCTGCTGCGAGGCCTGATCTTCTCGCCGAATGGCGACGCCATGTCGCCGAGCCACACCCGGAAGGGCGATCGGCTCTACCGCTACTATGTCACGCAGTCGGTCCTCAAACGCGGTCCGGGAACATGCCCGGTGGGCCGGGTTCCTGCCGCCGAGATCGAGACGGCGGTGATCGAGCAGCTTCGCGGCTTCCTGCGCGCGCCGGAACTGATCGTGCGGACATGGATGGCCGCGATCCGGCACGACGAGCGCATCACCGAGGCCGAGGTGCGCGACGCCTTCGAGCGGCTCGATTCCATGTGGGACGAGCTGTTCCCCGCCGAGCAGGCGCGCATCGTCCAGCTTCTGGTCGAGCGGGTCGACGTGAAGGTTGACGGCATCGCGATCCGTCTCCGCACTGGCGGACTGACCAAGTTGCTAGGCGAACTGCAGACCTTTACTGACCGAAAGGACGCGGCCTGATGGCGAAGGGCGCTCTCTTCCACGAGGCGGGCGCGCTCACCGTCAGCGTGCCGATGACATTCCGGAAGCGCGGGGGGCGCAAGCTCGTCATCGCGCCGAATAGCGCAGACGCATGGGCGTTGCCGCGCGCTCGCATCGACAACACCATGGTCAAGGCGCTGGCTCGCGCCCATCGCTGGAAGAAGCAGCTCGACTCCGGCCGCTTCCAGACCGTCCAGGACCTCGCCGAGGCCGAGAGGATCAACCCGTCCTACATTGCCCGCGTGCTGCGCCTGACCCTGCTTGCGCCGGATATCGTCGAGGCCATTCTCGACGGGCGGCAGCCGGTCGGTTTGCAGCTGGACAACCTTCTGGCGCCGTTTCCGGTGGAGTGGGAGCGGCAGAGGGAGGCGCTCGTGGACGGCATCGGGGCCGAGCAGCGGAGCAGGAAGGAAAGGGAGCCTGCCGATTGATGATTGAACCGGCCTTCTTTGCGTCTATTCTGCGGATCGCTCCTGCCCACAAGAATCGCGATCCGCTCCATGCCGTCACCGCAAGATATTGCCGAAATACTTTACTCCATTCTCCCCGAGGATGGATCAGCCATCGGCAATGCTTCCGCGTTGACGCAAGTGCGTGCGCAAGTGCCCGACCTGTCAGAGGAAGATTACGCGGCGGCGCGGGATGCGCTCGTCGCGTCCGGGCGCGGCGTGAAAGGGCGCGGGCGCGGTGGATCGATTGCGCGTGCCGTCGATGATGATCTCGAAGACGAGGATTCGACGGACGGTGACGAGGACGCCGAGGATGAAGACGAGGACGAATTCGCGCTGGAGGTCGAGGACGAGCCAGCCTCACGGCCGCGCAAGGCGGCCAAGGCCAAGGGCAAGCGCAAGTCGTCCCGCTCGAACGGGCCGGTGCAGGTCGTGAGCTATCGACACCTCGACAAGCGCACCAACAACCCGGAAGTCGGGATGGTCCATCCCGAGAACGATCCCGATCAGCCCAGGACGACCTACGCCTATGATCCGCACATCGATCCGGCGCTGATGTTCGACAACGCGCGGGCGCGGATCGAGAAAGTGATCGACGAAGCGCTTGCCTCGGGCGATGCGGACACGATGAAGGAGGCACTGCTCGAACTGAAACGCATGCAGGCGCCTTATCTCAATTGGGCAGGCAAGGCCGAGCGGACCTCATTCGAGATCGACACGGTATCGCTGCATGTGCACGAGCGCGTGGACCCGGCGACCATTCTGGCCAATGCGCGCAAGCGGCTGAAGGGCGAAAAGGCCGGAGAGGTCTGGCGACAAGCGGATCTGTTCGCAGCCCCCTTCGAGAACCTGCCGCTTCGCCAGGCGGTCGATTTCTATCGGCATGAGAAGGGCTGGTCGAACCGGCTGATCGCGGGCGACAGCCTGCTGGTCATGAACTCGCTACTGCAGAAGGAGTCCATGGCCGGCAAGGTCCAGATGATCTACATCGATCCGCCCTATGGCATCAAATATGGCTCGAATTTTCAGCCGTTTACCAACCAGAAGGACGTGAAAGACGGTTCAGATGACGACCTGACCCAAGAACCCGAGATGATCAAGGCGTTTCGGGATACTTGGGAACTCGGCATCCACTCCTATCTCACCTATTTGCGCGACCGATTGATGCTGGCGAAGGAACTACGGGGAGCACGTCACCACGGACCCCGGCGATCTGGTGCTGGATCCAACCTGTGGTTCTGGAACTACAGCTGCGGTGGCGGAGAAGTGGGGACGGCGCTGGATCACCTGCGATACCTCGCGCGTTGCTGTGACGCTCGCAAAGCAGCGGCTGATGACGGCCAGTTACGACTATTACCGCCTTCGGTATCCTCATGAGGGGCTAAAAGGCGGCTTCGTTTATCAGACCGTGCCGCACATCACGCTGAAATCGATCGCCAATAATCCCGACATCGACACGATCTTTGAGGCGAAGCATCCCGCCATCGCCTCCGCCCTAGTGTCGCTCAACGCCGCGCTGAAGGGACAGAGGCTTCGCCATCGCTCGCCACAGGGTGGGCGCAAGGGCGAATGGATCGACTTCTCGGCGGCGGGCAAGACGCACAAGCTCGCCAATGGCGAGGCTGCGCCTGCCGATACGCTGCTCGAATGGGAAGTTCCGTTCGATTTGCCGGAGGACTGGCCCCAAGCCGCAGCCGAGGCCTTCAAGGCCTTCCACATCGCACGACAGGCGATGCAGTCGGCAATGGACGCATCCATTGAAGCCCACGCTAAGCCGGAGACGCTCTACGACAAGCCGGAGATTGACGAGACGCGCCTGCGCATCACCGGGCCTTTCTCGGTGGAAGCCGTGCCCGCGCCGACCGTGCTCAGCCTCGATGAATCGACGCCGCCGGTTGAGGCCGATGCGTCGGTCGCGCGGTCCGGCGAAACCTCGCGGCAGGCGCTTTGGCGCGGCGAGCTTCTGAAAACCGGCATCCGCGGCAAGGGCGGCGCCATGCTCAAGTTCACGGAGCTTGAGGCGATCCCCGGCTGCAAGCACCTCCATGCGTCCGGCTCGCTGGAAACCGGCGAACGCGCGGTCGTCAGCTTTGGCCCGGAACATGCGGCGCTCGAACAGAAGCAGGTGGAGCGCGCCATCGAGGAAGCGCAGACGCTGGTTCCGCGCCCGAAGATCGTCGTGTTCTGCGCCTTCACCTTCGATCCGGAGGCCGCCAAGGACATCGACGAGATGAACTGGCCCGGCGTCACGCTGCTCAAGGCCCAGATGAACACCGACCTCCTCACCGAGGATCTCAAGAAGGCGCGGTCATCGAACCAGAGCTTCTGGCTCATGGGCCAGCCGGATGTCGATCTGCGGCGCGAGGGAGACGAATGGCGCGTCGAGGTCAACGGGTTCGACTATTTCGATCCCCGCTCGGGCGAGCTTGTCTCGGGTGGCAAGTCCAAGATCGCCATGTGGTCGCTCGACACCGACTATGACGGGCGCAGCCTGATGCCGCATCAAGTGTTCTTCCCCATGGCGGGAGCCAAGGACGGCTGGAACCGCCTGCGCAAGACCATCCGGGCCGAACTGGACGAGGACCTGCTGGAGCAGTTCCACGGCACCGTGTCGCTGCCGTTCAAGGCGGGCGAAAACCGGCGCGTCGCCGTCAAGATCGTCGATGATCGAGGGATCGAGAGCCTGAAGATCATGGGCTTGGAGTGAGGGGGATGGAGAAGCCGAAGTCCCTCATCATCAACTCGCCCTTTGTCGCCCCGCACCAGCACTGGATCGAGGGCAAGGGCGGTGTGCTCGAGGTGAAGCCCGAACGCAGGCCGGCGAGCTACGAGGTGTTCGACGCCCGTAACAACACGCGGCGCGTCGAGATGCTCGACAACGTGAACACGATCCGCTCGCGCGTCGATGCGTGGCGCGATGCCGGCTGGCCGGGCGTCACCATCGTGACGCGCCGCCTTCTTGAGCATTGGCATGACGAGACGGCGCGCGAATATCCCTTCTATTTCTGTCAGCTCGAAGCGATCGAGACGCTGATCTGGTGGGTCGAAGGCGCTCCGGAGTTCAAGCAGGGCATCGTGGTCCCGGGCGACGGCGGCCCGTGGGAACGGCTCTGCAACAAGATGGCGACCGGAGCGGGCAAGACCACCGTGATGGCGATGATCATCACATGGCAGGCCCTGAACGCGCTGACCTATCCGAAACGCAGCAAGGACTTCAGCCGGGCGGTGTTCATCGTCGCGCCGGGCCTGACCGTGAAGGGACGGCTTCAGGTTCTGATCCCGAGCGAGGGGAGCTACTACGACCAGTTCAATCTCTGCCCGTCCGAGGCTTTTCGCCAGAAACTGAACCAGGCGGAGGTTCTGATCGAGAACTGGCACACGCTGATGCCGGCGGCGCAGCCGAAGCGTTCGGTCGTCAAGAAAGGCGCCGAGTCCGACGAGGCGTTCACCCGCCGTGTCCTCGGAAAACTGGCTAACCACCGCGACATCATCGTCATCAATGACGAAGCCCACCACGCCTATCGCAAGCCGGCCGAATTGAAGATCAGCAAGAAGGCGGCCGCAGACCAAGGCATCGACCTCGACGAGGCGACGCGTTGGATCGAGGGACTCGATCGGCTGCACAAGACCCGTCGCATCCAGCGCTGCTTCGATCTCTCGGCGACGCCATTCGCGCCGACCGGCAAAGCCAGCACGGACACGGCGCTGTTCGACTGGATTATTTCCGACTTCGGATTGAACGACGCGATCGAAAGCGGCCTTGTGAAGACACCCCGCGTGGTCGTCCGCGATGACGCGCTGCCCGACGCCAGGACGCTGCGACCCAAGCTCTACCACATCTATCGCGATCCTTCGGTCTCCGAGGATCTGAACCGCAAGGCCGAGCCGCACGAACCGCTGCCGAAGCTGGTGCAGGATGCCTATACGCTGCTCGGCGCGGATTGGCGGAAGGCGCTGGCGGATTGGGCCGGTCATCATTCGCCGCCGGTGATGCTGACGGTTTGCAACCGGACGGAAACCGCCGCCCGCATCGAGCGCTACTTCAATGCTGGCGATGCCCACTGGCCGGAGCTGCGCGCGCCTGAGCGGACGTTGCGGGTGGATTCGAAGGTTCTGGAGAAGGCGGAGATCGGCGAACAGGCTGCATCCGACAAGGGATACGAGGAGCGTCTGAAGGCGATCGTGGATGCGGCCAACATCCCGGTGACGCGAAAAGAGCGTCTGAAGGAGTTGAAGAAGGAAGAGCTGCTCCGCGAGATCGTCGACAATGTCGGCAAGCGCGGCGGTGCGGGCCAGGACCTGCAGAACGTCATCTCCGTCGCCATGCTGTCGGAAGGCTGGGACGCTAAGAACGTCACCCACATCATGGGTCTGCGTGCCTTCACGTCCCAGCTCTTGTGCGAGCAAGTGATCGGCCGCGGCCTGCGCCGTGTCACTTATGACAAGGACGAGAACGGGCTGTTCCGGCCTGAATACGTGAACGTCTTCGGCGTGCCGCTTTCGATCTACGAACCTGCAGAAGGTGGCGAAGCTCCACCTCCGCCGAAGCCTTCGACGCAGATCGATGTCGTGCCGGAACGCGCTGCCCTGGAGCTGCGGTGGCCGAACATCCTACGGATCGAGCAGGTTGTGAAGCCTGTTCTCGCCGTCGACTGGTCCAAGGTGGAGACGCTCACGCTCGATCCTGCGGCGACAGCCATCACGGCGGAGCTGGCCCCGGCACTGGGCGGCGCAACCGACATGAGCAAGGTCACCCAGATTGATCTCGCGGCTCTGCCGGAGGGCTTTCGCCTTCAGCGGCTGATCTTCGTCGCGGCGCGCAAGGCGTTCTCAGCGCTGCACGGCAGTTTCCAGGGAACAGAAGAGTACCTGCTGGCCCAACTCGTCCGGCTGGTCGAGGAATTCCTGGCCTCGAACAAGATCGACATTCCATCTCTGTTCCACAGCGATCCATTGCGGCGTCGGATCCTGATCGCCCTCAACGTTGATGGGGTGGTGACGCATCTGCTCCGCTTCGTGACCGAGCAGAACACGACCAAACTTGAGCCGGTGTTCGATGAGGAACGCCCCATTGGTTCAACAGCGGACATGAGGGTTTGGTACACAACCAAGCCGAACATCCTGACGCAGAAGTCCCACATCAGCCATGTCGTCGGCGATTCCTCCTGGGAAGGTCACGCTGCAAACGTCTTTGAGACACGCCCCGAGGTGGTTGCCTACGCCAAGAATGACCATCTCGGCTTCCACATCAGCTATCTCTGGCAGGGCTCTCGCCGACGGTACCTGCCGGACCTCATCGTTCGCCTGCACAACGGCCTGAACCTAGCGTTGGAAATCAAAGGGGAAGACACGCCTCAGAACCGGGCGAAGCGTGCGGCGCTGTCAGAATGGACGGAAGCCGTGAATGGGCATGGAGGATTTGGCGTTTGGGCTTGCGATGTAGCTTTCAAGCCTGCCGAGGTCATCGACATCGTGCTGAAGCACGCGAACAGGCCGGTTTCGGGCCATCCTGCGCCTTGAATGATGAATTGCTGACCGCTTGGTCGAAGGCTACCGACGTGCGGGCTGCTTCTTTGGTGGCGTGATCCGGTCACCCTTTGCGAGAATGTAGTCGGCAATTTTTTGGCCGAGGGGATGTGGCCCCGCCCAGAGCATGTAGTAGATCGGAACTCCTCTCGTATTCCTGACGACGCTCGGCGTCGCGGCGTGGCCAAATAAAACCTTCAAGCGGCCAACATAATGGTCCAGGAGCCGCTTCGCGGCATCATCTACCTTGTGGCGCGTCGTGTCGCCAAAGAGGTCGGTCCGCTCTGCATAAACGAGGCTTTCCCAGTCGGTGCCGCCGAAGCAACCGTTCAGCCCAGTGCGCCAGTTCTCTGGAATATCGCCTGAGCGCGTGATCAGTCGGTTGATGGCCATACCGAGCGGAAAATTGATAATGACCTCGAACTTCTTGGTTGCCCCGAGGGCTTCGACGGTTCGCCAGTTCAGGTGGGGTCCGTACGGATCGAGGAATGCGACACCTTTCGTGTTCCGCCCCGCTATCCGTGGCACCAGCTTCTGGATCAATTCGTTCGCGTTCCCAACCTGAACACTGATTTTTCGATCCGGATAGTCGGCCTCTAGGCCACCAAGAAGCGCTGCGCGCCCGGCGTCCGCATCAAAGAAGTGGTATTGGGTAAAGGGGTGTTCGAGAGCAAGGGCTCGGTGCGGGGAGCCTTCGATGAACTGCTCTTCGGATCGAATGAACTCGTCGTCCAGAAGATGAAGGTCCTCATCGTCAGCGCCCGCCCAGGCATCGCGGATTCTTGAGCGCCCTGCGCCGGCGAACGCATCAATATAGACCAGTTCGAAAGGCTGCTTCTTCAACGCGATTGTGTACGCGTGTAGATATGCTTCGAGTCCATCGAGCTTCTGTCGGGCCCAAGGGCCAACTGTGTTCTCAACGTGCGACTTCTTCAATGCTGACGACGCTCCATGCGAAATGGCTCACGCTGAAATCTGATCGAGGATTGGCTTAGGGACGATCTGCCAGGGAAAGCCGTTCCACTCTTCGCCATCAAGCAGACGCCCGCCCGACTTGGGCCGGGCACCGCCCCATTGCTTGAAGAAGAAGGCCACCTCGTCACGGTCACAGATGTCCCGGATCTGTCTGACCCAGCTCTCGTCCATCGGGCGAGCCCGCGGCCCGCTCTCGCCGCCGACGATGGCCCATGCGATGCCGCCTAGATCGACATCGCCGATAGGACCGAGCAGTGGCTCGAACGATATGAAGCGCGCATCCGAGTTGATCTGCTTCAGATGCTCGATCCGGCTCGTATGCGCTGCGTCCTCAACCGACACCCCGAGCCAAATATGGCGCGGGACCGATCCGCCATCATACCGCTTCCGGACATAATTGCGCATCAGCGAGCTGCGCTTGGTCAGCACCTGATAGACATGCCAGTTCGCCTGCTCCATGGCATCGAACACATTGTCGATAAACGTTCGGTCGATGTCCTTGTGGAATAGGTCGCTCATCGAGTTCACGAAGATCATCCGCGGCTTTTTCCACTGCGCGGGTTGCATCAGCCTTGATGGCCAGAGCGTCAGGTCGAAGCCTTGTTCGTAGGGGTGCCCAGCAACCCCACGCCAACGCTCCGCAAAGCGTTCAGCGTAGCAATTGTCGCAGCCCGGACCGATCTTGGTGCAGCCCGTCACCGGGTTCCAAGTTGCGTCAGTCCATTCGATTTCCGACGTTTGCGCCACGGGGCTGCCTCGTTATTGGACCTCATCCTATCCGAGGTTCGCATCAGAACAAAGAGCGAACCTGCGGCCTTCGAACAAGAAATTGCTGCTTCGATTCAACAGCCTATTTGGGAGCGATTGAGGTTTCGTTAACCAAAGAAAACTCGAACTCCCGCCCCGGCCTGATCGGCCAACCGTATGAAGAAGCGAGGGTTTCTGTCCGTATGGTGGTGGCTCTAGTCCACAGGTCGGGAGAGAAACGGGCCATTCGGAGAATGCGGCCCGGAGTTCGCGGGCAGCGCAGTGCAGAGGTCGAACCTGCAAAGCCTTTGAAACGTTGCGCTTTCTTCTGCTGTGCCGCGCGCTGGGAGACGCTTCATTTGAAGGCAATGGCGGACAGGGCGGGATTCGAACCCGCGATACGGTTTCCCGTATACACACTTTCCAGGCGTGCGCCTTCAACCACTCGGCCACCTGTCCGGCGCGCTGCTTATGACTGCCGGCCCACGATCTTTCAAGGGCCGAGATGCAGTGTTTTGCACAATCCCGGTAAATCGGTTGCGATCTGCGGCTGGCAAGGCCACATCTGGTCGCCGGAACGGTTGCGCCGGCCGGGAGGTTCGCGGCGCAGCCCGGTGGATCGCGGCGGGAGCAGGTGGTGCGGTTTCTTCTCCGGTTGATCGGTTATCTGTCCGTCGCGGCCGGCTTCGTCGCGCTCGTGATCGACGGCGCCCGATCGATCGCCAATGCCGGATTGCGCTTCACGCCGCTCGGTGAGGTGCTGACCGCTATCATCCATGAGCGCTATCAATCGATCCAGCCGGCGATCGAGCGCAATCTCCATCCCTGGCTCTGGGATCCTCTGGTGCTGAATGTGATGCGCGCTCCGGTGGCCGCGGCTGCGCTCCTGCTCGGTTTCGCGTTGCTCTGGCTGGGGCGGCGCCCGGACGAGGTGATCGGCATCGTCACGCGTCGGTGATGGCCCGCCTGCGATCCCGCCCCTGTCCGAACCGGCCCTGGACACTTACATAGGCGTCGAGCTCGAACGAAACGGAGCCAATGATGTTCTCCCTGCGCAAGAAGACCGAGATTCCGACCGCCGTCGAGGCGCTGCCCGGCCGTGCCACGGCGATCCCCACCGCCGAAACCCATTTCGTCAACGGCCGCCCGCTGGCTGGCCCTTATCCCGAGGGAGCCCGCAAGGCCGTCTTCGGCCTCGGCTGCTTCTGGGGTGCCGAGCGCAAGTTCTGGCAGAGCGGCGAGGGCATCTGGGTGACCGCCGTCGGCTACGCCGGCGGCTCGACGCCCAATCCGACCTATGAGGAGGTCTGCAGCGGCCTGACCGGCCATACCGAGGTCGTCCTCGTGGTCTTCGATCCCGGGAAGATCGCCTATGAGGACCTGCTGAGGATCTTCTGGGAGAACCACGACCCGACCCAGGGCATGCGCCAGGGCGGCGATATCGGCACGCAGTATCGCTCGGCGATCTACACCTACGATGCCGGGCAGCAGGCCGCGGCCGAACGCTCGCGCGCCGAATACGGCAAGGCGCTGGCCGCCGGCGGCTACGGCCCGATCACGACCGAGATCCGCGAGGCGCCGACGCTCTACTTCGCCGAGGACTATCACCAGCAGTATCTGGCGAAGAACCCGGGCGGCTATTGCGGCCTGGGCGGCACCGGCGTCGCCTGCCAGATCGGCCTCGGCGTCGAGGCCTGATGCAAAGGGGAGGCATGGCCTCCCCTTCTTTCGGTCTGTTGAGTTCCCTGTATGTTCTTGCGTTGCCGTCAAAGCTTCGCTAGCCTTCCCATGGGGTAGGGGAGCGGGACCGACATGGTGGCGCGGGTCGCGACGGTGGCGTTCGAGGGCATCGAGGCGCGCGCCGTCGACGTTCAGGTCCAGATCGCGCCGGGCGGCGTCGCCTTCGTGCTGGTCGGCCTCCCCGACAAGGCCGTGGCCGAAAGCCGCGAGCGCGTCCGCGCCGCGCTTCTTGCTTCAGGACTCGCGCTGCCCGCCAAGCGCGTCACCGTCAATCTCGCCCCGGCCGACCTGCCCAAGGAGGGCAGCCATTACGACCTGCCGATCGCGCTCGCCGTGATGGCCGCGATCGGGGCGATCCCGGCCGACGCTCTGTCCGGCTACGCGGTCCTAGGCGAACTGGCGCTCGACGGCTCGATCGCGCCGGTGGCGGGCGTCCTGCCGGCGGCGATCGCGGCCTATGCGAGGGGGCAAGGCCTGATCTGCCCGGCGGCGTCTGGCTCGGAAGCGGCCTGGGCCGCTGCGGATATCGACATTCTGGCGCCGCGTTCGCTGATCCAGCTCGCCAACCATTTCAAGGGCACGCAGGTGATGGCCCGGCCCGAGCCGGCTGTGGCGCGCCAGGCTGGCCCATTGCCGGACCTGACCGACGTCAAGGGCCAGGAAAGCGCGCGGCGGGTGCTCGAGATCGCGGCGGCGGGCGGGCACAATCTCCTGATGAACGGGCCGCCCGGTGCCGGAAAGTCGATGCTGGCGAGCCGTCTGCCCTCGATCCTGCCGCCGCTCTCGCCGCGCGAGCTGCTTGAAGTCTCGATGGTTCTGTCCGTCGCCGGAAAGCTGGCCGAAGGCGCCCTGACCGACCGGCGGCCCTTCCGCGCGCCGCATCACTCGGCCTCAATGGCGGCGCTCGTCGGCGGCGGCCTGCAGGCCCGGCCGGGCGAGGTCTCGCTCGCGCATCACGGCGTGCTTTTCCTCGACGAGTTGCCGGAATTCCAGCCGCAGGCGCTCGATGCCCTGCGCCAACCGATGGAGACCGGCGACGTCCTGATCTCCCGCGCCAATCACCGCGCCGTCTATCCCGCGCGCTTCCAGCTCGTCGCTGCGATGAACCCCTGTCGCTGCGGCCGGGCGACCGAACCCGGCTACGCCTGCCGCCGCCAGCCGAACGAGCGCTGCATGGCGCAATACCAGGCGCGCGTCTCCGGCCCGCTGCTCGACCGGATCGACATCGCGATCGACGTTCCCGCCGTGACGGCGGCGGACTTGATTCGCCCGGCCGCAGGAGAGAGCTCGGCGATGGTCGCGGCGCGTGTCGCCACGGCGCGCCATATCCAGGCGTCGCGCTTCGAGAGCCTCGGCCTTGGTCACGTCATGACCAATGCCGCCTGTCCGGTGTCGGTGATCGAGGAGGTCGCGCGGCCGGACAATGCGGGGCTTGCACTTCTGCGCGACGCGGCGGAGGCCCTGCGTTTGACGGCACGCGCCTATCATCGCGTGCTCAAGGTCGCCCGCACGCTCGCCGATCTCGATGGGGAGGCGAAGGTCGGCCGGTGTCATCTCGCCGAAGCCCTCTCTTACCGGGCGCGGGGCGAGGAACTCGTCCAGGCCGCCTGAGGCCGAGGGTTAATGGACCCTCCTCTCGAACCGGTCGAATTCGCGGCTTTCGCCGGCCGCTTTTTCAAGGTGGTCTGCGTAGATCGAAGGGCATGGCTTCTTCGATCTGGTCATGGTTCGCCTTCGCGGCACTGCTTCTCCCCACAGGGGGCGTCATCCTGTGGCTGCTGCGCCAGCGCAGCGGCCTGCGTAACCAGGTGGCCGCGCTCGCGCACGATGTCGAGGCGCTCAATGATCGGCTCTGGAATCTCGCGGACAGCGAGGAGCGTTACCGGAGCCTGATCGAGGCCCAGGGCGACCTGATCGTTCGGCGCGACGGCATCCGGATCGTCTATGCCAACCGCGCCTACGCGGCCTTGTTCGGCGCCGGGGAGCAGGATCTCGTCGGCAGCGAGATGCTGCTGCCGCAGCTCGCCAGCCGTCCGATCATCCTGCTCGAGGGCGGCGCCCGCAGCTTCGACGAATGCCTCGCCACCTATGAGGGTGAACGCTGGATCTCCTGGATCGAGACCGCGGTGCCCGGCCCCGGCGGGCGCACGCTGATCCAGCGCGTCGGCCGCGACATCTCGGCACGCATCGCGAGCGAGGATGCGCTGGTCGAGGCGCGAGCGCGGGCCGAGGCCGCAAACGAGGCGAAGTCGCGCTTCCTGGCGACCGTCAGCCACGAGTTCCGCACGCCGCTCAACGGCATCCTCGGCATGGCCGACCTCCTGACCGATACCGGTCCCGATGCCGAGCAGGCGACCTATGTCGCGGCCCTGCGCACCTCCGGCGAAGCCCTGCTCGCGCTGGTCGACGATATCCTCGACTTCGCCAAGGTCGAGGCCGGCAAGCTGGAGTTGGTCGCGGAGCCCTTCGATCCGGCCCAGCTCGTCGAGACCGTCGCGGAACTGATGGCGCCGCGCGCGCAGGCCAAGGGCATCGAACTTGCAGCCCATATCGCGCCCGACCTGCCGGCACGGCTCGTCGGCGACCGCGACCGGCTGCGCCAGATACTGCTGAACCTCGTCGGCAACGCGGTGAAGTTCACGGAAGCCGGCGGTGTCGGCCTGAGCCTGGCCCGAACCGGGGATCGCCTCGAGATCACCGTCGCCGATACCGGGCCGGGCATCCCCTCCGACCGGCTCGACATGATCTTCGGCGAATTCGAACAGCTGGATCATGGTGCTGCCGCAGGTCAGACCGGCACCGGTCTCGGCCTCGCGATCGTGCGCCGTCTCGCCCGCCTGATGGGTGGCGAGGTTCAGGCCGAAAGCCGGCTCGGTGAGGGTGCGACCTTTCGCGTCACGCTGCCTCTCGCGGCGGCGGCTGACGCGCCGGACGCGCGGATTCCGCATTGGCCGGGGCAGCATATCCTGCTCGTTTCGCCGGCGCCCTTCGCCGTGCGCTTCCTGGCCGAAACGATCCGGACGACCGGGGCAGCCGTCTCGATCGCCGGCACGGTCGAGGCCGCGCGGGCAAAGCTTGGCGGGGGGCTCCCGGTCACGGCGGTGCTGATCGATCATGCGCTTGGCGATGCGCCGGCAAAGGAGTTGGCCGCGGCCGCTGCGGCGCTCGGCATCTGCAATTGCCTCATCCTGCTATCGCCTCATGCCCGCCGGCAGTTCGGATCGCCGCAGGCGGCCGGGTTCTCCGGCTTCCTGATCAAGCCGGTGCGAACGCGCTCGCTCTACGAGCGACTGGGCAACGGCCTTCAGCCTGGGCCGTCGGTTGCGGGGGAGCCGGCCGCGCTGGCCGCGACGCTGATGCACCAGCCCGGCGCCGGCCTGACGGTGCTGGTCGCGGAAGACAACGAGATCAATGCCCTGCTCGCGACGCGCACGCTGGAGCGCTTCGGCTGCACGGCGATATGGGCGCGCGATGGGCGTGAAGCCTTGAAGCGGGTCGAGGCCAGCTTTGCCGGCACCGCGCCGCCCTTGGCGCTCGCGCTGCTCGATGTACGCATGCCCAAGATGACGGGGCTCGATTGTGCCCGTGCCGTGCGTGCGCTGGAGCGACGGTTCGGCCGCGCCGCCACGCTGCCGCTGGTGGCTGTCACGGCCAATGTCTCCGCCACGGACCGGGCTGCCGCCTTCGCCGCCGGGATGGATGATTGCCTGGCGAAACCCTTGGAGCGCGAGGCCCTGCTCCGTTGGCTGGAGCGCCTGTCGCAAGCGCCGGCCGGCAGTCTGACGGCTTGACGGCCGTCATCGCTCCGACGCAGTTTCGTCGCGAAGTTGTAAGATCATCGGAGCAAGCCTACCTCATGCCGGTAGCGGCAGGAGATGAGAGAAGCGATGGCATTGCACGTTTCTGGAAGCAAGAACGCGCTGCCCGGTCGGTTTTCAGCCGGCAATCCGTTCTCGCGCTTCGCCCCGTTGATATTGATGAAGGGTGGAGCCATGCGCCGATCCGGCGCCGAAATCGACGAAACGCCGCTATCGGGCACGCTTGGGCGGCTCGGCTCGCTTGAGGTGCGGCTGGCTCGCGGTCCGCGTGAGATCTGGCGGGCGCAGCGCCTGCGCTATCGCGTATTCTATCAGGAAATGTCGGCCAAGCCCGATGTGATCTCGCGCATGTTCCGTCGCGATGCCGATCGTTTCGACAAGGCCTGCGACCATCTCCTCGTTATCGATCATGCCGCGCGTGGCCGCTTCGGCGGGATCAAGCCCAAGGTCGTCGGCACCTACCGTCTGATGCGCCAGAGTGCGGCCGAGCGCCTCGGCGGCTTCTATACGCAGGGCGAGTTCGATCTCGCACCGATGCTGGCGCTCCATCCGGGCAGCCGCTTTCTCGAGCTTGGCCGCTCCTGCGTGCTGAAGCCCTATCGCACCAAGCGGACGGTCGAGCTTCTCTGGTCGGGCATCTGGGCCTATCTGCAGCATCATCGCATCGATGCGATGTTCGGCTGCGCTTCCTTCGACGGCACCGATCCGGATGCGCTGGCGCTGCCCCTGAGCTTCCTGCATCACCATGCCCGCTCGGAGGGAGCGTGGGCCGCGACCGCGCATGCCGAGCACTTCGTCGGCATGGACCGCCTGCCGCCGGAGATGGTCGACGCCAAGCTCGCGCTCAAGCAGTTGCCGCCTTTGATCAAGGGGTATCTGCGGCTCGGCGCCCGCTTCGGCACCGGCGCGGTCATTGACCGTCAGTTCGGCACGACCGATGTGCTCGTCGTGCTGCCGGTCGCCGCGATCGACAAGCGCTATGCCGACTATTACGGCGGCGAAGGCCCCCGCCACGCGGCCTGACTATTCGCCGGCTGCTGCCAGGGCGCGCAGCGCCTCGCGATAGGTCGGATAGCGGAAGGCATAGCCGAATTCCCGCTTTACCAGCGCGTTCGAGACGCGCTTGCTCTCGCCATAGAAGCTCGCCGCCATCGGCGAGAGTTTTGCCTGCTCGAACGGGACTTCCGGCGGCGGCTCGAGCCCCGTCAGTTCCACCGCGAAGGTGATCACGTCCTGCGGCGGGCCGGGCTCGTCGTCGGTGACGTTGTAGATCGCGCTCTGGCGTGGCTGCGCCAGCGAGGCCATCAGCACGCCGGCGATATCGTCGACATGGATGCGGTTGAAGACCTGGCCTGGCTTGATCAGCCGGTTCGCAGTGCCGTTGCGCAGCTTGGTGATGGCGTTGCGGCCAGGGCCGTAGATGCCCGACAGGCGGAAGATCTGAACGGGCTTGCCGCTATCGCGGCCGAGCTGAAGCCAGGCCTCCTCGATCTCGACGCGCTGGCGTGTGCGAGCATTGGTCGGGGACGGCTGCGCGGCCTCGTCGATCCAGGCGCCGCCCTGATCGCCATAGACGCCGATCGTGGAGAGATAGCCGATCCAGCGCAGGTTCGGGGCGGCCATGAGCGCCGCGCGCAAGGGTCCGAGCGCCGGATCGCCATCCTCCGCCGGCTGCACCGAAACCAGCACGGCATCGGCCTCCGCCACCGCCTTGGCGAGCGCTGACGAGACCGCGAAGCCGCCGAAGACCAGCGTCCGGATGCCCTCGCGGCTGAGCTCCGCGGCCTTCTCGGCCGAACGGACGGTGCCTGTCACTTCCCAGCCTCGCACTAGGGCGGCGCGCGCGAAGAAGCCGGCGGAATAGCCGAGGCCGAGGATCAGGATGTTCATGCGGCGTCTTCCGTCTGGGGCGTGAGCGCATGCCATTCGGCACGCACCTGCGGGTCGGTTTCATCGGCGAGTCGCACAAGGGCGAGTTGGCCGGCGCGTTTAGTATCGAGCCGCCCCAGCGCCCAGACCGCCATCGCACGGACCAGCGGCGAGGGATCGGCGAGATGGGGCAGGGCGCTGTCGATGAGCTCCGGCCGGCCGCTATTGCCGATCGCGATCAGCACGTTGCGCAGGAAGCGGTCGCGCCCGGTGCGCTTCACCGGCGTGCCCGCGAAGAGCGTGCGGAAGGCGGGATCGTCGAGCCGGGCGAGCGCGGCGAGGTCGAGCCCGTCGAGCTCGCCCTTGAGCGCCAGTCGCGTTTCCTGTGCGGCCTCGGCGAACTTGTTCCAGGGGCAGACGGCGAGGCAGTCGTCGCAGCCGAAGACGCGGTTGCCGATGCCGGGCCGTAAGGCGGCGTCGATATGGCCGGCATGCTCGATCGTGAGATAGGCGATGCAGCGGCGCGCATCGAGCTGGTAGGGCGCCGGGAAAGCGTCGGTCGGGCAGATATCGAGGCAGCGCCGGCAGGAGCCGCAATGGTCGCGCTCGGCCGCGTCTACCGGCAATTCGGCGGTGGTGTAGATCGCCCCTAACAGCAGCCAGGAGCCGTGCTCGCGCGAGACCAGGACCGTGTGCTTGCCCTGCCAGCCGAGCCCGGCCGCCTGTGCCAGCGGTTTCTCCATGACCGGCGCCGTATCGACGAAGACCTTCACGTCGGCGCCGCCGCGCGCGGCGAGCAGCCCCGCGACGCTCTTCAGCTTGCCCTTGATGACGTCGTGATAGTCGCGCCGTCTCGCATAGAGCGAGATCGCCGCCTTGTCGGGATGGGCAAGGATCGCGAGCGGATCGCCCTCGCCGGCATAGTTCATGCCGAGCATGACGACGGAGCGGACCTCGCTCCAGAGCTGGCGCGGATCGGCGCGCTGCGCCTGCCGCTCTTCCATCCAGCCCATCTCGCCTTGGTAGCCGCTCGCAAGCCAGGCCTCGAGACGGCCCGGCGCTTGCGGAATCGCATCGGCACCGGCGACGCGCATCACGGCGAAGCCTTCGGCAAGCGCGCGCTCGGCGACGGCGCGCTTGAGCTTCTCGGCCTTCAAAAATCCAGATTGTCGTAATGGGCGCTCGGAGCCATGCCGGGTATGCGGTCGCTCAGCAGCGGCCGGAAGCTCGGTCTCGACTTGATCCTCGCATACCATGCGCGAGCCGCCTCATCCTCTTCCCAGGGCACGTCGCCGAGATAGTCGACGCAGGACAGATGCGCCGCCGCCGCGAGATCGGCATAGCTCATCTGCGCCCCCGCCAGCCAGTTCCGCTTGGCCAGCAGCCAGGAGATATAGCGCAGATGATAGCGCACATTGGCGCGCGCGGCGCGGATCGCGCTCATTTCCGGTGGGCCGCCGCCCTCGTCGCGGCTCATGAAGCGCTTCATCACCTTTTCCAGCACGAGCGGGCTGGTGATCTCGTCATGAAACTTGGTGTTGAACCAGTCGAGCAGGCGGCGGACCTCGACGCGCTCGCCCGGCCCTTCCGGCAGCAAGCGGCGGTCGCCGAGCGCGAGCCCCCGCGTCTCGTCGAGATACTCCGCGATCGGCCCGGCGCCGGGCACGGCGAGTCCGTTCTGCTCCTGGAAGACGGGCGTCGTGCCCGCGGTATTGAGCTCGATGAACTCCCGCCGGCGCTCCCAGACGCGTTCCTCGACCAGTTCGGCCTCCATGCCGAACTCGCTGAGCACGAGGCGGATGAAACGCGAATGCGGGCATAGCGGGTAATGATACAGGGTCGCCATGGCACTCATGAAGACTGTGAAGCAGGCAAAATGCGACGGAAGCAGGGCCGCCGGGCTTGCAGCGACCCGATAGGCGACGGCGGCTTGCTATAGTCATGCCGGAAAAACGCCACAACCCGCGATGATGGCGATCTCCGCAATTTGCCGCTGCTGCTTCGCGAAGTGGTAACCAATTTGCAAAGAGCTGGGCGTAAGCCGGCGACAGGCCCGGCCCGGGCTGACGTCCAGGCCGCCTGATTCGCGCGAGGACAGCCTTCCATGCACAACCTGATCGAAGCCTTCATCCTCGGCATCGTCGAGGGCCTGACCGAGTTCCTGCCGGTCTCCTCGACCGGGCATCTGCTCCTGATCGGCCATTTCCTCGGCTTCGAATCCAACGGCAAGACCTTCGAGGTGCTGGTCCAGCTCGGCGCGATCCTGGCGATCACGCTGGTCTATTTCCGCCGCCTGCTCGATATCGCGCTGCGCATTCCCAGCGACCCCTCCGCCCGCCGCTTCGTCATCGGCGTGCTCATCGCCTTCCTGCCGGCGGCGGTGATCGGCGCGCTGCTGCACGGCTTCATCAAGGGCGTGCTGTTCAACCCCTTCATCGTCTGCTGCACGCTGATCGCCGGCGGCCTGATCCTGCTCGTCGTCGACGAGCTGGAATTGCAGGAGAAGCACACCGACGCCACCACCTTCCCGCTGCCGATGTATTTCAAGATCGGGTTGATCCAGTGCCTGGCGATGATCCCCGGCGTCTCGCGCTCGGGCTCGACCATCGTCGGCGCCATGCTGCTCGGCGCCAGCAAGCGTGCGGCGGCCGAGTTCTCCTTCTTCCTGGCCATGCCGACCATGGCCGGCGCCTTCGCCTATGACCTCCTGAAGAGCTACAAATTCCTCACCTTCGACGATGGCGTGCTGATCGGCGTCGGTTTCGTCGCCGCCTTCATCTCGGCCCTGATCGTGGTGCGCAGTTTCCTCGATTTCGTCTCGAAGCGCGGCTTCGCGCTCTTCGCCTGGTGGCGGATCATCGTCGGCATGGTCGGCCTTGCCGGCCTCTGGGTCGTCGGCTGAAGCCGAGGCCTTAAGCCGGCCGTGACGGGTCGTTGAGCGAGTCCGCCAGCGTCGGCGTCCGGCTCGGCGTCAGTTGCGGCAACGACGCCGTCTGCCGCTCGATCATGCGGTGGACCACTGGCGGGTTCGGGCCGCTATGCAGGGCGCGGACCTGCTCGCCGATCTCGGCATCGGCCTGGGTGACGCGCTGGTTCTGCCGGACATATTCGACCCAGGTCGGGCTGTCGTAACGCTCGATCCAGAGCGTCGGGTCGGTCAGGTCGCGCAGCAACGTCCAGTGCCGGGCGCCGTCGCGACGCCGGATGCGCCGCCGCTCCGCCATCACGGTCAGGAAGGCGACGACGTCCTCCGGCTTGATGATGTACTCGATGGTGACGATGACCGGGCCGGAGCGCGGCTCGATATCGACCGCGACCTTGGGCTCGCGCCAGCGGCTGAGCGGGTCGAGATTGAGTTCCTCGAGCGGCGGCAGGCGGTAGCGCAGCCCCATCACGGCACCGGCGACCAGGACCACGGCCGACATCAGCAGCGCCTTCTCGACGCCGAAATGCAGCGCCGAGCGGCCCCAGGCCCAGCTGCCCATCGCCATGCCGCCGAAGGTCGCCATCTGGTACATCGCCAGCGCCCGGCCGACGACCCAGCGCGGCGCCGAAAGCTGCACCGTCGCGTTGAAGGTCGAGAGTGCCAGAACCCAGCAGGCGCCGCAGACGCACAGGCCCGCCATGGCCAGCCAGATCGTCTGGCTGAAGGCAATCAGCGTCACGCCGCAGGCATAGGCGACGAAGGTCGAGCGGACGAGCGCTTCCGTGCTCATCGCCCGTCGCAGGCGCGCGCTCATGAAGGCGCCCGCCACCGCGCCGGCGCCGAAGGCCCCGAGCAGCACGCCATAGGTCAGCGGGCCGCCGCGCACGAGATCGCGCGCGATCAGCGGCAGCAGCGCCAGGCCCACGATGGCGCCGAAACCATAGACGAAGGCGCGCAGCGTGACCGTGCGGATGTTCGGAGACATCGCGACATAGCGGATGCCGGCGCTCATCGCGATGAACAGGGTCTCGCGCGGCAGGAGTCGCTCGACCTTGGGCGGCGACCAGCGCGCCAGCACGACGAGCAGCGGGATATAGCTGAAGGCGTTGATGATGAAGGCTGCGACCGCGCCGGCCGCCGCGACGATCGCGCCGCCGATCGCCGGCCCGACGCTGCGGGCGATGTTGAAGGCGACGCTGTTCAGCGTCACCGCCGCCGGCACGTCGCGGCGCGGGACCATGTCGCCGACCGAGGATTGCCAGGCCGGGTTGTTCAGCGCCGTGCCGCAGCCGATCAGGAAGGTGAAGGTGAGCAGCAGCCAGGGCGTGATCAGGCCGAACCAGGCGAAGACCGCAAGCCCGATCGAGACCGCCAGCATGAAGCATTGCGCGGTCAGCAGGATCTTGCGTCGGTCGTAATTGTCGGCGATGGCGCCGGCCGCGAGCGAGAACAGCATCACCGGCAAGGTCGTCGAGGCCTGGACCAGCGCCACCATCTCGGCCGAGGGCGAGATCGAGGCCATCATCCAGGAGGCGCCGACCGCCTGGACCAGCCCACCGAAATTCGAGATGAGGCTGGCGAACCAGACGGCGCGGAAGATCGGCTGCTGCAGCGGAACGAAGGGCGAGACCCGGGCCCGGGTAGGCTTGATGCCCTCCGAGGCGAGCTCGGCTTCTACGACATCGGCCGTGGGCTGGGCGTGCGGGTCGTCAGGCATGTCATAGGGTTAGAGCATGAGCGCTGGAGGGGGAAACCCTTTCCATCTGGAAGATGTCGAAACTTGGAAAGTTTTTCTCCCAACCTGTTTCGACATTCCCTGAGCCCTCATCAGTCTCTCACGTCGCCCGCGCGGCAGCGGCCTCGCGTACTTGCCGCGGCGGGCGCGCCTTGCGGGCGCGCAGGCCATGACTGAGCGCCACCGCGAGGCCCGCGAGCGCGACCCAATGCGCCGGCCGGATCGAGGCATAGTCCTGATAGGTCAGGATATCGGCATTGGCCTGGAAGACCAGCCAGGCCGAGACGCCGGAGGTCGCCGCATACCAGCCCGCTTCAAGGCTGGCCGTAAGCAGCCCGCCGAGAAGCGCCACTCCGACGAGAGCCGGCACGGAGATCGGCAGCTTCCAGCGATACAGGCCGCGATAGAGCATCAGCAGCAGGAACAGCCCGCTCATCAGCACCGGCTCGGTGACGTCGATCTTCGATTGCAGCGCGAAATGCAGCAGTGCCAGCATCGCAATGGGATAGACGAGATTGTGCAGGCGCTGCCAGTTCTTGCCGAGGCGGCGGATCATGCCGTCGGTCGAGGTCACGCCCTGCGCAACGAGGCCGATCAGCGCGACGAAGCCGATCGTCAGGTAGAAGCGCTTGACGATCTCGGAGACGATCAGGCCCCAGTCGAAGGCCATGTCGATGCAGTAGAGCGCCAGATGCCCGAGCGCGTAGGCCATGACGCCGAGACCGAGCATGCGGCGGATGCCGATCAGCTTGCTCCAGTCGAGCAGCCGCCGGAACGGCGAGACCGCGAGCGTGGCGATGAGGATCCTGACCGTCCAGGTCCCGGTCTGGTGGATCGCCTGCGTCCAGGGCTTCGAGCCGAGCTGATGCATCCAGGCGGCGTAGAGCAGCATGAGCGCGGGCACGAGGAGCAGCGCGAAGGCCGCGGCCCTTAAGGTCGAGAACCGGCCCTGCCGGTCGGTCCATGGCAGCCAGGTGCGGAAGCTGGTATTTGCGGGGCGGGCGCTCATCACCCCGGCATAGACGATGGGGTCGGCCCCTGTCCCGCACATCTGGACACAAGGGTGTGAATGGGTTGTCCTGCCGGCCCTTTCAACCGGGTTCGGTCATGGCTTCCAGCACTCCCATCGTCGTCTTCGATGTCGGCAACGTCCTGCTGCGCTGGGATGCGCGGCTGATTTACCGTTCGCTGATCCCCGAGCCCGAGCGGCTCGACTGGTTCATGCAGAACATCTGCACGGGCGACTGGAATCTGGAGCAGGATCGCGGCCGCTCCTGGCAGGAGGGCGTGGCGCTGCTGGTCAAGCAGCATCCGGAATGGGAGCGCGAGATCCGCGCCTTCGACGAAAGCTGGCACGACAGCGTGCCCCATACCATCGCCGACAGCGTCGCGGTGCTGGAGGAGCTGAAGGGGCAGGGCGAGAAGGTCTATGCCATCACCAATTTCTCGCGCGAGAAATGGGCTGAATGCCTGGTCCGCTTCCCGTTCCTGCAGAGCTTCGACGGCGTCGTCGTCTCCGCCCATGAGCGGATGTTGAAGCCGGAGCGCGCGATCTACGAGGTGCTGTTCGATCGCTACGGTCTGAAGGCTGGCGACTGCATTTTCGTCGATGACAGCGAGAAGAACGTGGTGGGGGCCCGCGCCGCCGGGATGCGGGCCGTCCACTTCGTCGAGCCCATCGACCTGCGCGCCGAACTGCGCGGCCTGGGCGTCAGGCTCTGACGGGCAGAGCCTGACTTGTCAGAGCGCGGGCGTTCAGGCCGCGCTCTTGATCGCGACGCTCGGCACGAGGCCGGCGGCATCGACGCCGCGGGCTTCGCCAACCAGCCGGGCGCCGGCCTTGGTCGCGAGGAAATCGGCGAGCACGGCGTCTTCCTGGCGCACGAAGCCCTTGGCGGGCAGCTTGCCGGCGAGGAAGAGCTCGACCATCGCGACGCAGCCGGCGGCGGTGGTGAGCTGGATCGCGCCGAGCTCGTCATTGCCGTCATAGCGCAGCACGACGCTCTCTTCCTCCAGGCGGCCGTTGCGCTCGCCGACGCCGGTCACGAAGATCACGACCACGTCCTTGCGGGTGAAGGGCGCGGAATGCGTCAGGATGCGGCGCAGCGTCTCGCGGTCGTCGGCGAGGTCGAGGTCGCGCAGCAGGAGCTTCATGATCTCGGCATGGCCGGGATAGCGCAGCGTCTTGTAGCTCATGTTGCGGACCTTGCCGGCGAGCGTCTCGGTCAGGGTGCCCAGCCCGCCCGAGGTGTTGAAGGCCTCGTAGGCGACGCCGTCGATCATCACGCTCTCGATGCCTTCCAGCGCCGGCACCAGGGTCGGCTGGCCGTCGAAGACGATCTCGCAGGGGTTGCAGTATTCGTTGATCAGGCCATCGACCGACCAGGTCACGTTGTAGCGCAGCGCATTGGTCGGATAGAGCGGAAGCGCGCCGACGCGCATCTTGATGGCGCGGACGTTCTCGAAGCGCGCGGCCATGTCGGCGCCGAGGATGCAGATGAAGCCGGGCGCCAGCCCGCACTGCGGAACGAGCGCGACGTCGGAGGTCTCGCCGAGTTCCTTGATGTAGGAGGTGGTGGCGACGTCCTCGGTCAGGTCGAAATAATGGGTCTTGGTCTCGGCCGCGACCTTGGCGATGCCCTTGTTCAGGAAATAGGGGCAGGCGCTGACGACGATGTCGCGGTCTTTCAGGAACACGCGGAGCGCGTCGAGGTTCGAGGCGTCGACGGTCTCGGTGGCGAAGCGGCTGCCGGCGGCGTTCTTGAGCTGCGCGGCGGACGCGTCGGCCAGTGTCACCTGATGGCCCTGCTCGGCCAGCATGCCGGCGATGATGACGCCGATCTGGCCGGCGCCGAGCACGGCAATGCGCTTCTTAATGGTCATCTTGCTATCTCCTGGTGGGTATCGGGTCGGCCAGGAGCCTCCCCCTCGATGCGGAGCATCGCCGCAAGCCACGCAGGCTTTAACGGGCGGATCGCCGGAGGAGGATGTTATGATCAGTCAATTCGATGGGATATGAACAAGAGTGACGGGAAACGGCGAGCACTGCGGCAGCCGCGCGCTCAACGCTCGAACTTGCGGGCCAGAATCACCGAGGAGGTCGTCCGGCGCACGCCTTCCATTTCCGCGATCCAGTCGATGATCGTGTCGAGGTCGCTGGAGGTCTCGCACTCGATCTTGACGCTGAGGTCGAAATGGCCGCTCAGCGTGTGGCATTGCACGATTTCCGGCCGCTTTTTCAACGCCGCGACCACGCCGCCCTGCTGTTTCATCTCCAGTTCGATCAGGATCAGCGCCGCAATCGTGGTTGCCGGCCGGCTCGCCTTGCCGAGAATCGTGGTGTAGCCGGCGATCACTCCGTCGCGTTCGAGACGGCTGAGCCGTCCCTGCGCCGTCGCGCGGGAGACGCCGAGCTGCTTGGCGATCTCCGACAGCGGCAGGCGGGCATTCTCGGTGAGGATGCGGATGAGCTCGCGGTCCTTCGCGGCGTCTGACGGCCGTGCCATGTCGTCTCCAGCGGTTCGGCGGGGGCGTCATATAGCAGGGAAATCCCGGCCTATCGCAAGAGCCGCCTTCAGTACCGCTGAGACCGGCGCCGTCAATTGACGGTATGGAACGAAAAGCCTGCCCGAAAAGGAACATCTTGTGGTCCGAAGCATTGCTCACGCGCCGGAGGGACTTGCTTCGGGGTGAAAATCGGAGTGGCATGCCGACCGGCGGCAGCACGCTTTGCCATGGAGAACGCCATGTTCAGGACTCTCATTCTCGCATCAGCATCGGCTTTCGCCCTTGTCTCCTTCTCCGTGGTGCCCGCTTCGGCGCTGACCATGAAGGAATGCAGCGTCAAGTATCAGGACGCCAAGAAGGCCAATACGCTGAAGGGCCAGAAGTGGAACGATTTCCGCAAGGCCCAGTGCGGCGACGACGACGCTGCCGACGACGAGGCTGCGGCTGCCATGCCGGCCGAGCCGGCGAAGCCCGCCGCTTCCGCTACGGCGGCGGCGCCCGCTGCCAAGCCCGCCGCGATGCCTGCCGGCAAGGTGAAGCCTGCTGTCTTCCCGAAGGCGGTTTCGCAGAAATATTCGAGCGAGACGGCCGGCAAGGCGCGCCTCAAGACCTGCGTCGATCAGTACAATGCCAACAAGGCGGCCAATGCCAATGGCGATCTCAAGTGGATCGAGAAGGGCGGCGGCTACTGGAGCCAGTGCAACACCAAGCTGAAGGGCTGATCTTCAGACGCAGCCGAGTTTCCGGAACGCCGCGCCGCAAGGCGCGGCGTTTTTCGTTCGTAGGGTCGTTAAGGGAAACGCGTTGTCATTCCGGACAAGCCGCGCGAGCGGCGCCGATCCGGAACCCACGACCGGGTGAGACATTCTATGCCGCGTCGGAGCCGCTCACCCTGTCGTGGGTTCCGGGTTCTTCGCTACGCGAAGCCCCGGAATGACAAGGCGGGATTCGAAGCCGCTGCGATCAGGTGGGGGCATCGCTCAAAGCGACTGCGAAGGGCGCGATCCCGAATCGGCCGGCCGGGCTGGAGCCGGTGGCGTCTGCTGCCTCTGCCCTTTGCTGATCATCTCGCCGCGCGAGCGGATGACATGGGCCGTCACCACCTCCTGGACGCGCTTCTCCGCGGCATCGCGCACGGCGTTGCGATTGGCCGGCCGGCCGTCCTCGGTTTCGATCAGTTCGATCGTGGCGTTGGTCAGGGCGTCGACATCGCCCTTGCAGAACAGCATCGCGGCCTTGGCGACGACCTCCGCTTTTTCGTCCGTGAGCAGCATCGGCGCGCCCTCGCGGCCGATACAGGCCAGCATCTTGGTGCGGATCAGGTCGCGCGTCTTCTCCAGCAGGGCCTTCTTCTCGGCCCGCGCTGCTCGCTCCTGCTCGGTCGGCTGAGGCGTCTGCGCCTGGGCGGGAGCGCCGGGCGAGACCGGGCCGCGCACATTGGCGCTCTGCTTCACACATTCGACCAGCGCCGGCAGCATCTCGCCGGTCGAGGTCAGCGCGAAGGTATAGCGTGCGTCATTGGCCACCAGCTCGAGATAGCGCCCCTGCCGGAAGGCGTTGATCAGGGCGGATTGTGCCGGCATGGCGATGGTGACGAGCGTTGGCGACTTGATGTTGGCGGTGACGTCGATGGTCGAGCGCCGATCGAACACGAGCTGAAGCTTCAGCGTCTCGCCGGTCCTGAGTTTCCAGTCCGGCTTCGAAAAGCCGAGCAGCCAGGAGAATTGCGCGGTCACCGAGGTCAGCATCGTGACGCCGCTCTTGTAGCGGGCGCTGACGGCGCAATGCGAGAAGGCGCCGGTCTGGTCGTTGGTGAAGGTCCCGCCCGACCAGTTGCCGACGACGATCTTGCCGAACGGGCCGGCCGCCGACGCCGGCAACGACAGAAAACAGCTCAGGGCGACGATCGCGGCCCGCATCCAGTTTCCTCCGTTGAAATCCCATCCCAAGGCTAAAGCAGGATGGCGGCTGGGGGGAACCCGCTTTTTCGTCAGGCCGCCTCGCGCTTGAGCGGGCGCAGCAACATGGCGAGGAGATCGCTCTGGCTGACGAGCCCGGTCAGACGCTCCTGGTCGTCGACCACGATGACGGCGTGGTGGCGGCCATCGGTGAGGGCGGCGATGAGATCGACGGCCGGCTCGTCCGGGCGCGCGATCACGGCGGGAGACATCACGTCGCGCACGCGCAGGCCCGGGTGCGTCAGTTCGCGCAGGCCGACCGTGCCGAGCACCCGGTTCTCGCGGTCGACCACCGGCAGCGTCCGGACCGCATGGTCGAGCAGCAGACGGCGGGCGGTCTCGATATCGTCGTGCTGGTCGACCCGGACGAGGTCGCGCGACATGATGTCGGCGCAGCGCGGCAGGTCGTGCTTGCGGGCGAGCGCGTGCAATTCGACGCGCCGCAGCAGCCGGTCGATATCTTCCCGGTCGATATCGAAGGCCTCGCCGACATCGCTCAGTGCCGCGTCGATATCGGCCTCATTGAAGCCGACGCGCTGCGCCGACGGCAGGTCCCGGGTGCCGTGGCTGTTCGCCGGGGCCTGCGCGCGATGCGGATAGCTGTGGCTGGAGAAGCGATGGAAGGCGATGCCGAGCAGGGTCAGTACCAGCGCGTTGAGGCCGACGGGAACGAAGGCGAAGCCGAGCCCGTAGGTCGCGACTGCCGGTCCGCCCAGCGCGGCGGTGAGCGCGGCCGCCCCGCCCGGCGGATGCAGGCAGCGCAGCAGCGACATGGCCGCGATCGCGAATGCGACGGCGCAGCCGGCCGCGACCGCTGGCTCCGGCACATAGCGGCTGACGAGGAGCCCGATCAGGGCGGAGACGGTGTTGCCGCCGACAATCGACCATGGCTGCGCCAGAGGACTCGACGGAATCGCGAAGAGCAGCAGAGCGGAGGCGCCCATTGGCGCAACGAGCAACGGCAGATGCGGATCGTTGCCGAGCAGCAGGCTGCAGATCAGCCCGGTCGCGCCGACGCAGACAAGCGCTCCGAGACAGGAGACCAGCCGGTCGCGCCAGGTCGCGCCGGCCAGGATCGGCACGAAGAAACGGAACCGGGAACGACGGCTCGCCGGGGAAGGAGGGGAAGCGGAATTCATAACGGCCGATTGGGCTGCTTAAATATCAGGCAGGTCCAATAGGCCGATCGGGATCGGCAGGGCAACGCCATTCAGCCGTCAAATCGGCGGTCATTCTGCAAAAGGCAGAAACGCCATTTCGAACCGCGCGATCGGAGAATTTCGATCTAGGGACCGTTCATGATCTCCGGAACCACGCAGGTCATCCCGGGCTTGACCCGGGATCCATGCCTGAGCGCTTCCGTAGAAGGTTCAGGCATGAATACCGGCTCTCCACTGCGCTTCGGCCGGGATGACCCGCATTTCCGAGAAGAGATGATTGCCCTTGGCCGGTCGTCCGGCAGGGCAACCTGCTCGCTATCAATCGACGACGCGCACGGCGCCCTTGGCCGCGCTCGTCGTCGTCGCGGCATAGGCCTTCAGCGCTGTCGTGACCTTGCGCTTGCGCGGTGCGGCCGGCTTCCAGGCGTCCTTGCCCTTCGCCTCCATCGCGGCGCGTCGGCGGGCCAGTTCCTCGTCTGAGACCTGCAATGAAATGCTGCGATTGGGGATGTCGATCGCGATGATGTCGCCGCTCTCGACGAGGCCGATCGCGCCGCCCTCGGCCGCTTCCGGCGAGACATGGCCGATCGAAAGACCGGAGGAACCGCCGGAGAAGCGTCCGTCGGTGATCAGTGCGCAGGCTTTGCCGAGGCCCTTCGACTTCAGATAGCTCGTCGGATAGAGCATTTCCTGCATGCCCGGCCCGCCGCGCGGCCCCTCGTAACGGATCAGCACGATATCGCCGGGCTTGACCTTGCGGTTGAGGATGCCGTCGACCGCGGCGTCCTGGCTCTCGAAGATCACCGCCGGGCCGGAGAACTTGAGGATCGAGGCATCGACGCCCGCCGTCTTCACGATGCAGCCGTCGAGCGCGATATTGCCGAACAGCACGGCGAGACCGCCATCCTTGGAATAGGCATGCTCGGCGCTGCGGATGACGCCCTTCTCGCGATCGGCGTCGAGCTCGGCGAAGCGGCGGTCCTGGCTGAAGGCGGTCTGCGTCGGCACGCCACCCGGCGCGGCGCTATAGAAGGAGCGCACCGCCTCGCTCTCTGTCTGGGTGATGTCCCAGCGCGCCAGCGCGTCCGCCATCGTCGTGCTGTGCACGGTCGGCAGCGAGGTATCGATCAGCCCGGCGCGATCGAGTTCGCCGAGGATTGCCATGATGCCGCCGGCGCGGTGGACGTCCTCCATATGCACGTCGGCGACGGCCGGCGCGACCTTGCACAGCACCGGCACGCGCCGCGAGAGCCGGTCGATATCGGCCATGGTGAAGTCGATCTCGGCCTCATGCGCCGCCGCCAGCAGGTGCAGCACGGTGTTGGTCGAGCCGCCCATGGCGATGTCGAGCGTCATCGCGTTCTCGAACGCCTTGAACGAGCCGACATTGCGCGGCAGCACGCTCTCGTCGTCCTGCTCGTAGTAGCGGCGGGCGAGATCGACGATCAGATGGCCCGCCTCGACGAAGAGGCGCTTGCGGTCGGCATGGGTGGCGAGCGTCGAGCCATTGCCGGGCAGCGCGAGGCCGAGCGCCTCGGTCAGGCAGTTCATCGAATTGGCGGTGAACATGCCCGAGCAGGAGCCGCAGGTCGGGCAGGCCGAGCGCTCGATCACGTCGACTTCGGCGTCGGTGTACTTGTCGTCGGCCGCTGCGATCATCGCATCGACGAGGTCGACCTTCTTCAGCACGCCCTCGGCAATGAACTTGCCGGCTTCCATCGGGCCGCCCGAGACGAAGACGGTCGGGATGTTCAGGCGCATCGAGGCCATCAGCATGCCGGGCGTGATCTTGTCGCAATTCGAGATGCAGACCATCGCGTCGGCGCAATGTGCGTTGACCATGTATTCGACGCTGTCGGCGATCAGCTCGCGCGAGGGCAGACTGTAGAGCATGCCGTCATGGCCCATGGCGATGCCGTCATCGACCGCGATCGTGTTGAACTCCTTGGCGACGCCGCCGGCCTTCTCGATCTCGCGCGCGACGAGCTGGCCGAGATCCTGGAGATGGACATGGCCGGGCACGAACTGGGTGAAGGAGTTCACCACCGCGATGATCGGCTTGCCGAAATCGCTGTCCTTCATGCCGGTGGCGCGCCACAGGCCGCGGGCGCCGGCCATGTTGCGGCCATGGGTGGAGGTGGCGGATCTCAGCCTGGGCATCTCATGCGTCTCCGTTCGGGCTCCTGATGTCCCGTTGCGCGGCAGGCTATCGCCCCCGCGCCCTGCGACAAAATTGAATTCTTCGATTTCCATGATCGGCGCCGCGCATGGCGGGCCTGACTTTACCTCCACCGTCATCCCGGGCGACCGGAGGGAGACCCGGGATCCATGCCGGAGCGTGTCCGGAAAGGTTCAGGCATGGATCCCGGATCGGCGCGGCTTTGCCGCTTGTCCGGGATGACCTGCGTTTTCTAAAGGGAGGTTGGGGTTCCGAGAAACGGGCGGAGGACAAGCGCCATGCTGCGCAACATCGACGTCGATCTGCTGCGCAGCTTCGTCACGGTCGCGGAGCTCAGGAGCTTCACGCGCGCAGCCGCCGCCTTGTTCCGCAGTCAGTCGACGGTCAGCACCCAGATCCGCCGGCTTGAAGAGCTGGCCGGCCAGACCCTGCTGCAGCGCTCGCCCCAAGAAGTTCTTCTCACGCGCGCGGGCGAACAGTTCCTGGGTTATGCCCGGCGTATCGTCGCGCTGCATGACGAGGCGCTCGACGTCATCAACGCGCAGAGCGTCAGCGGCCGTGTCCGGCTCGCGGTGATGGATGATTACGCCACCATCGTCCTGCCGGAGACCCTGGCACGCTTTGCCCGCTCGCACCCGGAGGTCGAGCTGGAGGTTACGACCGGCTTCACGCGCGATCTCCTGAACAGCCTCGGCGAGGAGTTCGATCTCGTGCTGGCGACCCAGAAGGCGGGAGACGGGCGCGGCGAGATTCTGCGCAAGGAGCAGACGGCCTGGGCCTGTTCGGATCGTATCGCCTTCACCCTGGAGGAGCCTTTGCAGCTCGCGCTGCTGAAGGCGCCCAACATGTTTCGCGAATGGGCGCTCGAAGCGTTGAACGAAGTGGGGCTGCGCTGGCGTATCCTGTTCTCGTCTTCGAGCATCGGCGCTGTCGAGGCCATGGCGGCCTCCGGCGTGGCGCTGACGGTGGTGAAGGCGGGTACGGCGCGCCCCGGTCTTCAGTTGCTCGGCCCCGAGCTTGGGCTGCCGGCCCTGCCGGCCTCCGAGATCGCGCTGCACCTGGCGCCGGGGCGCGCTTCGGCTGCCGTCGCGGCGCTGAGCACCTTCCTGGCAGAAGCGTTGAGCGATGCCGCCGCTGTTCCCTGAGGCCGTGCCTTCTAGGGTTTTGTCCGTCGGCCCGGGACAGGGCGGAGCTGGCCCGCCAGCGAAAGGGCTCAAAAACAGGTCCGGCAGCAGCCTATCCGAAGCCCGGAACTTATACTTTCGTAGTAAGTATCTGAATTTATTACGAAACTCATTTTTGTCGAAAAACTTTCAAAAAGCGCGTTGACAGGAGAAAGGGGTCCCGCCTATAAACCGCCCATCGAGACGGCGCCGCCGCTGAGCGGCGCCTCTTCTGCGCTTCCTTAGGACGCTGGGGCTTAGGCCGGTTCGCCGGACGGTTTCCTGTCTGAATTTG
>Ga0209368_1000116_pt1 | contig 126086 bp, 103 predicted proteins | sample EBPBio242008_DNA_FD_185862 | JGI IMG/M metagenome (GOLD analysis project Ga0209368, IMG submission 185862) | Wastewater treatment Type I Accumulibacter community from EBPR Bioreactor in Madison, WI, USA - Reactor 1_4/24/2008_ DNA (SPAdes)... | ecosystem: Engineered > Bioreactor > EBPR >...
CGGCTGGCTGTGGTCTCTACGGCGGTGCGGGGTCGGCCCAGACCTAGCTGCTGGCGCGGGGCTGCCCGCATCGCGGCGCCCACCCGTAGGGGTGGTTTTGCGATTGCCCGGCGGCTAAGCAGTGCGGTGGGCCCGCCGGAGGGCGATCGTGGATGGGACCGATTCCGCTCGGAAAGGACGAAACATCATGGGAATCTCCGACAAGATCAGCAACGCCGCCGAGGACGCGACCGGCAAGGCAAAGGAGGCCGCTGGCAAGGCCACCGACGACGAGCGTCTCGAAGCCGAAGGCAAGGGCGACCAGGCCTCGGCGGGCGTGAAGAAGGCCGGCGAGAAGGTCAAGGACGCCGCCTCCGACGTCAAGGACGCGTTCACCAAGTAGCTCCGTCCGCGACATATCCGGCCCGGCCGCCTCACTGGAGGCGACCGGGCCGACGCGCATCGCGCGCCGGCAACCACGCTCGGGTCACGGGAGCACATGAGCAACGAGTGCACGCGAGCAACGAGTGCACGCGAGCAACGAGTGCACGCGAGCAACGAGTACCGCCGGTAGCGGATACTCGCGTGAGGCGCTGACCTGCGGCGATGCGGCAGGGCGGGCAGGAGCGGGTGCCTACTGATAGCTGGTGTGCACCGGGCGTGGGCGGTGGGGCCGGGTGGCGCGGAATCCGGTAGATGAGTGAACGTTCAAACTGCTACCCTTGAACGGATTGCGGCGCTGTCGCCGACACCCGCTCTGCCTCCCAAATCCATGCACGCCTCCGATCGGCCTCGCCGGCGATCGACGTGATGGGTCGTGTTTGCCCGGGGCGGGACACCTCTTGAACATGACGGAGTTCCCTTTGTCCTCCCCAGCCCAGGTCGGCCGCCCGGTCGACGCCTACCCCGACAAGATCGACGGGGCGGTCCTGAAGATCGCCGGCGTCGTCGTGCTCGGGGCCATCATGTCGATCCTCGACATCACCGTCGTCAACGTCGCCCTCCCGGAACTGCAGACGACCTTCACCGGCACCGACAATCCGCTGTCCTATGCCACCGTCGCGTGGACGGTGACGGCCTACACCCTCGCCCTGGCGACGGTGATCCCGCTGACCGGGTGGGCCGCGGACCGGTTCGGCACCAAGCGCCTCTACATGCTGGCCATCGCGCTGTTCACCCTCGGCTCGGTGCTGTGCGCGGCGGCGACGAGCATCAACTTGCTCATCCTCTTCCGCGTCCTGCAGGGCCTCGGCGGCGGTCTGCTCATGCCGTTGGGCATGACCATCATGACCAGGGCAGCCGGCCCGCACCGCATGGGCCGCCTCATGGCGATCCTCGGCATCCCCATGCTGCTCGGGCCCATCCTCGGGCCGATCCTCGGTGGCTACCTCATCGACGCCGTCAGCTGGCACTGGATCTTCCTCATCAACCTCCCCCTCGGCATCATCGCCCTCCTGTATGCCGCCTGGGCGCTGCCCAAGGACACCCCGGAGCCCAGCGAGTCCTTCGACTTCCTCGGCATGGCGATGATGAGCCCCGGGCTGGCGATGTTCCTCTACGGCATCTCCTCCATCCCTGAGGCGGGCACCTTCTTCTCCGCGAAGGTCATGGGCTGGGGCACCGCCGGCCTGCTGCTGCTCATCGCTTTCGTGATCTACAGCTTCAAGCCCAAGCACCCGCTCCTCGACTTCCGCCTGTTCCAGAACCGCAACCTGACGGTCGCCACCATCACGATGTTCATCTTCGGTGCGGCCTTCTTCGGCGGCCTGCTGCTGGTGCCGACCTACTTCCAGCAGGTCCGCGGCGAGGACGCCCTGCACGCGGGCCTGCTCGTCGCCCCGCAGGGCATCGGCGCCATGGTGACCATGCCCATCGCCGGCGCGCTCGCCGACAAGAAGCCCGTCGGCCGGATCGTGCCCTTCGGGCTGCTCGCCATCATCGTCGGCATGTTCCTGCTGTCGCGGGTCGATGGCGACACGAGCTACTGGGGCTACATCATCCCCGTGCTCTTTCTCCTCGGCCTCGGCATGGGCGGCACGATGATGCCGATCATGACCTCGGCCATCAAGACCCTCACCGCGCACCAGGTCGCCCGGGGCTCGACGCTGCTCAACATCACGCAGCAGATCGCCAGCTCGGTCGGCGTCGCGATCATGTCCGTCGTCCTCACCAACGGGTTGAAGAACGACGCGCTGGTCAGCCAGGCTGCGGGCTTCCGGGAGGCCAGCGCAGGAGTGACCGACCCCGCGCAGATCCAGCAGCTGCTCCCGCAGTTCCCGAAGGTCGCCGAGATCCTCGCCGCCGCCGGGAACGACCAGGCGGCCGGCGCCGCCAAGCTGGCGGCGGCCGCCGCCGACGCGGCCGGCAAGGTCTTCGGCAACAGCTTCCTGGTGGCGGCCTTCCTGGTGCTGCTGACGCTCATTCCCGCGTTCTTCCTCCCGCGAGACCACGAGGAGAGCCACCTCACCGACGACGAGGACGACGCCCCCGCGGCACCCGTTTTCGTCCACTGACGAGCTGGCGCCACCGCGCCGACTTCCCACGCCGATGCCCGGCGGACCACACCCGGTCCGCCGGGCGTCGCCGCGTCACAAGGCAAACCGGCCGCCCGCGTCACTCTTGGGTAACAAGGCCAACCCGGCGAACCGCCTCGTCCGTGAGGTCTGACAGAGTGACGAGGCGGCCGCCGGGCGGGAGGCCGCCGCTTCAAGGATGGGAAGGGGCCGCGGGCGTGTTGACGGTGGGTATGCGGCGCCTGCACCACCACCGCGCGGCGCTGGTCGTCCTTGCCCTCACCGCGCTGACCTCGCTCCTCGTGCTGGGCACGCTCCAACTGCTCAGCCGGGTCGTCACCGACCGGGCTGCCGAGGGCGCGCTCGTTGCGGCGCCGGTCGCCGAACGCACCATCTCCGCCGTCCGGTCGGTGGACAAAGACGAGGTGGCCGCTGCTCGCGACGTGGTGGCGCAGGCGCAGGCGGCGGTTCCCGGATCGCGGCTGTCGGAGGTGTTCGAGGCGATCTCCCGCGGTATCGAGGGCCGCGACCCCACCGACCGGGCCGGGCTGGCGGTGCTCGCCGACCTGCCCCGATGGACCACGCTCGCCGCCGGTGCCTGGCCCGTCGCCGGGAGCGACCCGATCCAGGTGGTCCTTCCGGAGGCGGCGGCCGCGGCGGGGGGCTGGCAGGTCGGGGACAGGATGGACCTGGCCGACCTGATCACGGATAACGCCCCGCCCCTGCACGTGGTCGTCACCGGCATCGTCACCGCGAAAGATCCGCTCGACGGCGTGTGGCTCGATCTGCCGCTCGCGCAGACCGGCACCCGCACAGGGGCCGGCTTCACGTCATACGGTCCCTTCTTCGCGGACGGGGGCGATCTCGAGACGGTGATCCCCGCGGCGACGGCCCGCTGGCGCATCGCCCTGCCGTCGACCGGGCTCACCCGTGCCCTCGCCCCGGTGCGACAGGGCCAGGTCGAGTACGCCACCCGGCTGCTGACCGAGAGTCCGGACCTGAAGGGTGCGCAGGTGCGCACCGACGCCCCGCAGCTGTATGCCGAGGCGAGCCTGATCAGCGAACGCACCCGCATCGCCCTGCTGACACCGACGATCCTGCTCATGCTCCTCGGAAGCGTCGCCTTGACGATGGCCGGCCGGCAGCTGGCCGGGTTGCGCGCCCAGGAGACCCAGCTGCTGCGCTCCCGCGGCGCCTCCACCAGCCAGATCGTCGGCCTCGCGGCGATCGACGCCGGCATGATCGCCATCGGCGCATTCGTCGTCGCCTGGCTCACCGTGCCGCTCCTTGCCCGACCGCTGGCGCGGCTCGGCGGACTCGACGTCCCCACCCCGGCCTGGTCCGACGCGATCCGCTGGCGCGGACTGGTCCTGCCGCTTCTGGTCGCCGCCCTCGCCGCCGCCGCCATCGTCGCGATCACGGCCGCCCGCAGCGGCCAGCTGCGCCTGGCCACCCAACGCTCCCGCCGGGGTCAGCTCCTCGCCCGGCTCGCCGGCGTCGGACTGGACCTGGTCCTCATCGGGTTCGGCGTGCTCGGGCTGCTGCAACTGCGGCGGTATGACGTGACCACCCCCCGGGCCGACCCGCTCACGCTCGCCGCGCCCGCGCTGGTGCTCGCCGGGCTGGCGGTGCTCGGACTGCGGCTGATCCCGTGGCTGGCCCGCGTGGCAGCGGCCGCGGCCGGCCGCCGCTCCGGCCTGACGCTCGCGTGGGGGTCTTGGCAGGTCGCGCGTCGCCTGGCCGGGCAGGCGGGGGCGATCCTGCTCATCTTCCTCTCGGTCGCCATGGGCGCCCTCGGCGTCGCCCAGGCCGCCACCTTGGGGCGGGCCATCTCCGACCAGACCCACTTCGCCGCCGGCTCCCCGCTGCGCGTCACCACGGGGAGCGAACTGACCGGCAAGGCGGGGCTGCGGGAACGGTATGCCGCCATCGCCGGCGGGACCGACCGCGTGATGGCCGCCCATGTCGGCTCGATCGGGGTCGGATCGGCGAAAGAGGTGACCATGCTGGCCGTCGACACGCACGCGGCGGACGTGGCGTTCACCCCGCGCGCGGACGTGGCGCCCGATTGGCAGAGGACGCTCGAGAAGCTGGCGGTGCCGGTCGCCGGCCTGGACATCCCGGCCGGGGCGCGGGAGCTTGCGGCCCACGTGAAGTTCGAGCTGGACGAGCAGTTCGAGTGGGCCATGCTCCCGGCCCGCCCGGACTTCCTCGTCGCCTTGGCCGACGGCGAGTGGATCCAGGTGCCCGGCGAACGAGTCACGTCGAGTGGTTCGGTCCGGCTGCGAGCCGACCTGCCCCAGGTCGTGGGCGGCTGGCCCGCCGGCACCCGGCTGATCGGCATCACCATGGCACCGGCCAGCACATACCTCCCCCCGGAGGCCGTCGCGAGCGCCGGCCTCGCCAGTGCCGACCCGGCGGCGCCCGTGCGGCTCGACGGCGTGGACATGCGCGTTGCCGGGAAGCCCGAGCCCGACCGCTGGATCGGCGGCGCGCTGTTCCTGCCCCTGGGGGATCATCCGGCTCCCGCTCCGGTGCCCGTCCTCGTCACGCGCGACCTCCTCACCGAAGCCCGGCTCGACGCCGGCCGGGACTTCAGCATCGAGGTGTCCGGCACGGCTGTCCCGGTCCACGTGGTCTCGGTGGTCGACGCGATCCCCGGCGTGCCCACCCCCCGGCGGGCGTTGATGCTGCACCTCGAGGCGCTCGCCGACCCGCAACAGCCCGGCCAGGAGAACCTGGGCCCACCGGTCGCGCAGCAGTGGTGGCTCGCGCCCGCGGACGTGGCGGCGGCGCGCGCCGCTCTGACCAAGGAGCCCCGGCTCGCGACCGCCCTCGTCGACCAGGAGGAGGTGGAGGAGCAGCGCCGAGCCAATCCGGTCAACGCCGGTATGCGGGCGGCTCTCCGCCTCGTGACCGCCTCGGCGCTCGTGCTCGCCAGCCTCGGGTTCGCCGCTGCCACAGCGGAATTGGCGCTGGCCCGCCACCGGGAAGGAGCCATCCTGCTCGCTCTCGGCACCCCGCCCGGGCACATCCGGCGGGCCGTCGTCGGCGAACGGCTCGTCGTGCTGGTGCTCGCCAGCCTGATCGGCGTCCTCGCGGGCCTGGCAGCCGCCCGGGTGATCGTTCCGCTCGTCGTGGGCAGCGACGGCTACGAACAGATCCCGCCGGTCGCGGTCGACCTGGACGTGCTCCGCCTGCTGGTCTTCGTGGGCGTCGTACTCGCCGTCCTGGCCCTGATCTCCATCCTCGTCATCGGGCGCACCGCCCGCGACCTGGCCGATGTGCTACGCGACGGTGAGCGCGAATGAACGTGCCGTTGACCCTGTTCGCGCTCTGGCGTCGCCAGCTGCGCGACCGCGGACCGGGCCTGCTGTTGGCCCTGCTCACCCTGGCCACGACGGGCTACCTGGTGGCGGTGCCGGGCCTGGAGCGCGCGGCATACGACCGCGCCATCGGGGACCGACTCGGTGACGCGCCACGCACCACGCGCGACCTCCAGTTGACCTATTCCGCCGGCCGAGTTCAACCGATGGGCACCTATGGGGGCGAGGCCCTCGACGCGCCGACCAGCCCGGAGAAGCCGATGGCGGCCACGGCGGCGAAGGTCATGGGGCCCGACGTCGCCGCCCTGCTCGCGCCGCCGCTCTTCTCTGCGCGCAGCGTCGAGTTCGTCGTCCAGACACCGCAGGGCGACTTCTTCCACAACCCCGGCAGAGAGGGCGTCGTGCGTGCCCAGGCCGGGCTCGACAAGCGGGTCACCTGGGACCGCGGGCAGTTGGGTCCATCCACGAAAACGGTGACCTATCGGGACAAGGATCCCTACAGCACCGACGAGTCCGGCAACCCGGTGACGATGGTGCGCAAGGTCCCGGTCATCCCCGTCGCGTTGGCAACATCGGTCGCGGACGAGTGGGACGCCAAGATCGGGGACCGGTTCCAGCTCACCGCCCTCCGCCACGTGCCGTACGAGAGCCCGTTCCCCTTCCAGGTCGAGCTGGCCGCGACCTACACCCCCACGAATCCGACGGACCCCTTCTGGTCCGATGACGCCCGACTCGTGAAGTCGAACGCCGTCGTCAACGGCGAGGGCGGCACCTCTTCGTCCGTGGCCTTCCTCATCCCGCCCGAGACGATTCCGGCCCTCGGGCAGGCGATGGAGGCCCAGCCGGAGGGTATGCCGCGAATGAACCCGACCGACTACGCCCGTGGCCTGAACTACACCTGGCGCTACGGAATCGACCCCGAACGGGTGCGGAAGGCGGCAGCCGCCGAAACGCTGCGCACCGGCGTGAGCCGGCTGCGCACGGGTGGTCCCGCCTGGGGGGAGGCCAAGCCGGGAGTCGTGACTGACGTCGTCGAACTGCTCGATGCCCACGACCGTGCGGTCGCCGGCACTCGCGCCCTGATCGCCTTCGTGACCATCGCCCTCCTCGCGCTCGGCACGCTCGCCGCGGGCCTGGTCGCAGCCGTTCTCGCCGGCCGGCGCGCGGCGTCCGCTCGCGTGCTGGCGGCCCGAGGTGGCTCGCCCGGCCAGATCCGGCGGCTGGTCGCGGGCGAGGTCCTGTGGTGGACGCTTCCGGCCGCAGTCGTCGCGGCGTTGGTCGCCTGGCGCGTCGCCGGCCGTCCCCCCGCGGCATCCGCGTTGGCGGCGATCCCGGTGCTCGTCGCTCTCGGGACCGCACTGGTCCTGGCCACGCGGGCCGCCCGGACCGGGCCTGAGCGTTCGGCCGGCCTGACGGCGCCGGCGACCCGTGTCCTTGCCGAGCTCGCCGTGCTCGCCGGTGCCTATTTCGCCGTCACCACGGTGCAAGCGCGTGGCGGGGAAATCGTTGCGGGGCAAGTGGATTGGTATGCCGCGATGGCGCCCGTCCTCCTCGCGCTGGCGGCCGCCGCCGTCGTCCTGCGAGCGTTTCCCCTTCTCTTGCGCGGCGCCGCCCGGCTGGCCTCCCGGGGCCGGGCGGCGATGGGCTTCCTCGGGCTGGCGCGGGCGTCCCGGGGCGGCTCCGGCGCGCTGCTGCCGCTGACCGGGTTGGTCGTGGCGGCCACGGTGGCGACCTTCCTGGCGAGCCTCTCCGCGAGCATCGACCAGGGCCGGGCCGCCGCGGCATACCAAGCCACCGGCGCCGACCTGCGCGTCGATGCCGTCCGGGTCGATCCCGGTGATCTCGACGCTCTGCGGGCCGTCCCCGGGGTGAGGTCCGTGGTGCCCGCGCTGGTCTCGACGGGGGAGCGCGTGACCGGCCGCGCGGGGTCGGGAGTGCAGGCTGTCACCGTCATCGGGGTCGACGTGCCTGCGTATGCCGCGAGCCTGGCCGGCACGCCGCTCGCCTTCTCGCCGTCCGGCGCGGGCGGCAGCGTGGACGCGCTGACGGGTTTGACCAGCGAACCGCTGCGGCCGGGCACCAGCCTGCTGCAAGTGAGGGTGAACGGGGACTTCCGCAAGCTCACGACGACGCGGGTGGTGCCGGCGCTGCGGCGCGCCACCACCACCGCAACCACGGTCCCCGTCGTCATGCTGCCGTGGGCGGAACTCCTTGCAGGACAGCCCTATCTGCAGCCCAACACGGCCTTCGTCACCGGCACCCCCGAGGCCATGGCGCGGATCGCCGCCGACCCGCCGGTGGGACTCGCCGAGCGGGTGATGGACCGGCGTGCCCTCGCTGCCCATACGGCTGGGCAGGCCCTGCCCACGCTGGTGCGTGGACTGGGCATCGCGGGGTTCGCGCTGGCCGGCCTGTTCAGCGTCCTGGCCCTTGGTGTCACGCTCGCCCGCACCCGGCCCGAGCGGGTCGACGCGCTCATGCGGATGCGCGTCCTCGGGTTGCGGCGGCGCCGCGACTGGCTTCTCGGTGCCCTCGAGGTCGTCCCCGCAGCCTGCGCGGCCATCCTCGCCGGCGTCGCCATCGGGGTCGTCCTGCCGGGGGTGATGGCCAAGGCCATCGATCTGGGGCCCTTCGTCGGGGGCACGCCCCACCCGCTTGTGCACACCTCCTGGCTGGGGGCTCTTCCGGTGGCAGCCGCCCTCCTTCTCCTCACCCTGCTCGCCGTCATCGTCGACGGCATCCGTACTCGTTCCCGATCGCTCGCCGCCCACCTGCGAGGAGACCACCGATGACCACTGCTGCCACGATCCCCTCCGCCGCGACCGGGCGGGAGGATCCGGAGATCCTCTGCGACAACCTCGTTCGCATCTTCAAGTCCGAAGGCGTGGAGGTCGTCGCCTTGCAGGGCCTCGACCTGACCGTGCGGCAGGGCGAGCTCATCGCGGTCGTCGGGTCGTCCGGGTCGGGCAAGTCGACGCTCCTCAACATCCTCTCCGGACTCGACATCCCCAGTGCCGGCGTGGCCCGAGTGGCCGGCTCGGACCTTCTCGCCATGTCCTCCCGGGACCGCGTGACCTATCGCCGCGAGACCGTCGGCTTCCTCTTCCAGCAAGCGACAGCCAATCTGCTGCCCTACCTGACCGCGAGCGAGAACATCGAGATGCCGATGGCGCTCGCGCGGATGCCGAAAGGTGAACGCCGGGACCGGTCCCGTGAGCTGCTGGAGCTGCTCGGCATACCGCAGGTCGCCGACCGCCTGCTCGCAGCGATGTCCGGCGGCCAGCAGCAGCGGGTCGCCCTGGCCGTCGCGCTCGCCAACGAGCCCCGGGTGCTGCTCGCGGACGAGCCCACGGGTGAGCTGGACCACCAGAGCTCGGAGGAGGTCTTCGCCGCGATCGAGCGAGCCAATGCGACCTATGGGACGACGGTCGTCGTGGTGACGCACGACCCACTGGTGAGTGAGCACGTGCAGCGGACGGTCGGCATCCGGGACGGGCGCACCTCCTCGGAAGTGTTGCGCCGCACCGCGATCGACGAGCACGGCGGCGAGTCGGTGATCGCCGAGGAGTATGCCGTCCTCGACCGGGCCGGTCGGTTGCAGTTGCCGCGGGAGTTCACCACCGCCCTGGAGATGAAGGACCGGGTGCGTCTCGACCTGGAGAGCGACCACATCGGGGTCTGGCCGGACCGGCCGGGACGGGAGGCCGGCGATGAGTGAGGGCTACCGCGGACGGTATGGCCGCGAGGAGAGTTACAGCGACGACGTCATCTTCGGCGCGGACGCGAGCCGGAAGGATCCCGGGCCGCCGGTTCCGGGGCCGCAGGAGGGGCCGGGCAGGCACACGCGGCCGGGTGCGAGCGGGTCAGCGGTGTCCTCCGGCCCGTTCGTGGAGGTCGAGACCGTCACGAAGACGTATGGCAGCGGCGAGACGGCGGTGACGGCGTTGCACGAGGTGTCGCTATCGGTCCCGCCGGGCGAGTTCCTCGCGATCCGGGGCCGGTCGGGCTCGGGCAAGACGACGCTGCTCAATGTGCTCGGCGGTCTGGACCGAGCCGACAGCGGGCGCATCCGGGTCGGCGGAGCCGACGTCACCGCGATGTCCGACGACGAACTGCTGACCTTGCGTCGCAACCAGGTCGCGTACATCTTCCAGGGATTCGGGCTGCTGCCGATCCTGACCGCCGCCGAGAACGTCGGGATCCCGTTGCGGCTGAAGGGAATCGACCCGACGGACCGGGAGGAGCGGGTGCGCGCGGCGCTGGCCCACGTCGGTCTGGAGCAGCATCCCAACCAGACACCCGCCGAACTGTCCGGTGGCCAGCAGCAGCGGGTGGCGATCGCCCGCGCCCTGGTCGGCGGGCCGGGGCTCCTGCTGGCGGACGAGCCCACCGGCCAGCTCGACTCGGCGACGGCCCGCGAGATCATGGACCTCATCGGCCGTCTGGTGCGCGAGACCGGCATGACCGCGATCGTCACCACCCACGACCCGATCCTGCTCAGCCTGGCCGATCGGGTCCTCGAGATCACCGACGGGCGGTTGGGGGAGTCGCCGTGAAGGTCCTCGACGTCGCAGTCGCGCCCCTGGCCTCCGCCCGCTTCCACATATCTCCGGTCAACCAGCTGATGGGACTGCTCCGGCTGGCAGCATCCGGCCGGCGGCACCCGACCCGGCGCGGCCCCGTGCGCGAAACCGTGCGTGCCCTCGCCACGGAGGACGGCGCGCTGCTGCGCGAACTGGTGCCACCCCGAGGCCGGGGGATTCTCCCCATCGTCGGTGTGGGTCCGCATCGCGACGTGGCGGGCCTAGCCGACGAACTGGAGGCCATCGCGGCGCAACCGCAGAGCCAGCTTGCGCGAGAGGTGGCATTGCTGACGCGTCCGGCGCCGCGCGTCATACGCAGCCTCGAGGCGGGCACCCTGGGACGTGATGCGGCCCGAGCCGTGCATCGAATCTGGCAGCTGACCTTGGCCGAGTCGTGGCCCGTTCTGGAGCGGGAGCTGCGGATGGAGACCGTCCGCCGGGCGAGAGCTGTCGGAGCCGTCGGCTGGGCGAGCACGATCGGTGCCCTGCACCCGAGCGTCTCGTGGCTCGCCGGCGAGCGCACGACGGACAGGGCGAGCGCTCCTGCGCTCGCGGCGAGGGCGGTGCGGAAGCGGGTCATCGGAATCCTCCTGCTGTTTCGATGAGCGGACCCCCCGAGCCCACCACCGCGTGGGGCGCGGCGCGAGCCTTTCCGCCTGGGCCGAAAGGTTCTCCGCTTGGACGCCTGCCCGGCGTTGCGTCGCAGAGAGTCGGCAGGCAGGGTTAGGGCCATGCGATACGTCGCGCTGGGAGATTCGTATGCCGCGGGCGTCGGGGGCGCCGCGCGCCGCAATGCGTGCTGGCGCGCCGATGACGGCTACCCCGTGCAGGTGGCCCGGCGGCTCGGTCTCGACGTCGCCTACAACGCGTGTCTCGGTGCCGTTGTCGCCGATGTCCTGGCGCACCAGCTGGCCCCGCTCGGGCCGGATACGACCCATGTATCGGTCACCGTGGGCGGCAACGACATCGGCTTCGTTCCCGTGCTCATCGCCGCCGCCGAACCGGGCTGGATGGCCAACTCCGATGTCAGCATCGATCACGCCCTGATCGCGATGCGGCAGGTGCTGCCGGGGCGTCTCGACCAGCTCTTCGCCGAGGTGACCGGTCGCGCGCCGAACGCGTATGTCGTGGCGACGGCATACCCGCGGCTCTTCAACGGTGTCGACTGCAATCTCGCGACCTTCTTCTCGCCGCACGAGATGGAACGACTCAACGCCGCCGCCGACGAACTCGGTTCGGTCATCGCCGCTGCTGCCCGCCGGGCGGGCATCCGGTATGCCGGTGTCGGGACCCGGTTCGCCGGTCACGCTGTGTGCGACGACCCCGAATGGATCAACGGCGTCAGCTGGCCCGTCGAGGGATCGTTCCACCCGAACTCGTTGGGGCACAACGCATACGCCGACGTGGTCGCGTCCGCCCTGGCGGCCAAGGGGATCTCGCCCGAGGCCGGGGCTGCCGTGGAGATCGTCGAAGGTCCGTGCGTGCCCGGCTCGGCGCCGACCTTCTCCATCCCCGACCTGCTGAGCGCCCGGAGCCTCGACGGCGCCCGTGAGTACGGCCTGGATCCCGCCGAGGTGGAGCGCCTCGCCCGTCAGCTGTATGCCGGCCTGGATGCCGCCCAAGGCGCCCTGCGCCCCAGCGAGGAGACGTATGCCGCCGCGGCCCGGCTCGCCGAACTCGACGCCGTCGCGCGCGCCCGGCGCGGGGAAGTGAAGATGGATGGCTGAGGCCGGCGCTGACGAGGCGGGCGAGGCCCGGCTCGCCGCCGCCGTCGGGCGGCTGTATGCCGTCCCGCTGGCCGACTTCATGGCCACACGCACCTCGCTGGTCGCCCAGGCCAAGGCGGACAAGGACAAGGCGCTCGCCGCGCGCCTGGGGAAGCTGCGCAAACCGAGCGTCGCGGCCTGGACCATCAACCAGCTCGTCCGGGCCCGGCCGGATCTGGTTGAGGAGATCGAGAGCGTCGGGGCGCAATTGCGTGCGGCACAAGCCAATCTGCACGGAACGGCCATCACGGCGCTGCGCCCTGCGCGCGACCAACTCATCGCCGATGTGCTCGCCGGCGCCGGCGAGATCAGCGCCGGCGGCGGCAGTTCGCTCAGCGGACCCGCCGCCGACGAGATCCGGGATTCGGTGATCGCGGCCCTGGCGAGTGCCGAGGCGTCCGAGGCGGTCACATCGGGTGCCCTGACCCGGGCCCTGCATTATTCGGGGTTCGGTGAGGTGGACCTCGAGGACGCCGTCGTCGCCACCACGACCGGCCGGCTGCTTCGCCTCATCCGCACGTCCGAGGTCGCGGACGACGAGCAACCGGACGAGGCCGAGACCGGGGCCGAGCCCGAGGGGGACGAGCCCGAGCCTGAGCCTGAGGCCGAGCCTGAGCCGGAGGATGAGGACGAGCCCGAGCCTGAGGATGAGGACGAGCCCGAGCCAAAGGAGGAGGAGCCTGAGGACGAGCCTGAGGACGAGCCTGAGGAGGAGCCCGAGCCTGAGGATGAGCCTGAGGATGAGGATGAGGATGAGTCTGATGAGGAGCCCGAGCCCGAGGACGAGCCGGAGCCGGAGGATGAGCCCGAGGAGCAGGGGCCTGTGGAGGAGGGGGATCCGGAGGCCCTGATCGAGGAGGCGGCGCAGGCCTACGCGCAAGCCGCCGCGGAGGTCGCGCGCGCCAAGGCTGCGGTGCGAGAGAGCAGCGAACGTCTCGACGCGATCAAGGGGCGCATCGCCGAGCTCGGCGCGGAGCTGGCGCGTGCCGAGGCCGAGAGCGAGGAGTTGTTCGCCGCCGACGCCCAGGCCCGGGAGGCAATGGCCGCCGCGGTCAAGACCCGGCAGGCCGCGGCCGAGTTGCTCGCCAAGCGCGAGGCCGACGGCTGATGCCCACCGACCCGCGCGGTCTGCGCTCCGAGGCGCCCCTCCTCGACGCGTGGTTGGCCTTCCAGGAGAACACCTCTCACGCCTTCACCATCCCGGGGCACAAGCACCGCATCGACCTGGTCGGCGACGTGATCGCCGGTGATGTGCCCCTCTATGCGGGGCTCGACACGATGAAGGTGACCGAGGGCACGCTCGCCGAGGCCGAACGACGCGCCGCCCGGCTCTGGGGCGCCGACCGGTGCCGGTTCTCGGTCGGCGGTTCGACCCACGGCAACCAGGCCCTCGCACTGGCCGTGGGCGCCCCGGGTGACCTCGTCGTGCTGACCCGGTCGGCGCACCGCTCGCTCGTCACCGCTCTCGTGCTCGCCGGGCTCGAGCCGGTCTGGGTGACCCCCGACGTTGACCCGCAGACCGGCCTGCCCCTGCCGATCGCCGTGGAGGCAGTCGAAACAGCCTGTGCTGCAGCAGATTCTCGGCGCCTCGCCGGTGTCTTCCTGACCGACCCGGCGTATGTCGGCACCCACGGGGACATCGCCGCGTGGGCCGACGTCGCCCACGCCCACGACGTCCCGCTGATCATCGACGCGGCATGGGCCGCGCACTTCGGTTTCCATCCCGACCTGCCGCCACACGCTCTCGCCGCCGGTGCCGACGCGCTGGTGACCAGCGCGCACAAGGCGCTCCCGGCATACAGTCAAGGTGCGCTGATCCTGGTGCGCGGCAACCGGATCGACGCGGATCGCCTCGAGGCCGCGGTCGAGGCGACACACACGACGAGTCCGGCCGGCTCCATCCTCGCGAGCATCGACGCCAGTCGCGCGCTCCTCGAACGCGACGGCGCCGAACTCGTGGGCGCGGTCCTCCGAGCCGTCCGTGCGACCCGGGACCGGCTGGCGGGCGTGCCGGGACTGCTCGTCCTCGACGGCCCGGGTGTCGACCCGCTCAAGTTGACTCTGGTGCTGAGCGGCACCGGCGCCGACGGTGTCGCCGTCGAGAATCGTCTCCTGGACCGTGGCCGTCCGGTCGAGATGGCCGACCGCGACACCATCGTCGCGATGGTGACGCTCGCCGACACGGCCGAAGACCTGGAATCGTTGGCGGACAACATGATCGCTGCCATCGAGGCGGAGCGCGGCGAGCCGCACGAGCCGGCCGGGATGGCGGCATACCGTGTCGTTCCCGAACCGGTCCGCACTCCGCGCGAGGCCTTCTTCGCCCGGCGAGAGGTCGTCGAATCCGAGGCGGCGGCCGGGCGGGTGAGCGCCGAACTCATCGCGCCTTACCCGCCCGGCATACCCGTCCTCGCCCCCGGCGAGCGCATCACCCCGGCGGTCCTCACGGCCTTGCGCGAGGCGCAGACCTCCGGCGCCCGGATCGCCTACGCCTCCGACCCCACGCTGACGAGCGTCCTGGTGCTTCGTTGAGTCCGGCGTCCGGCGGGCGGTGACCGCCGAACGCCGGACCCAACGTGAGGGTTCAGCCGACCAGGTCGAGGGCCCCGTAGTCCTTGACTCGCGCGGCGAGCCGGCCCAGGTGGTAGCGGGTGTCTCCGAGGCTGTGCTCGATCTCGGTGAGGCGGGCGGTGTAATGGCCCACGGCGTATTCGGCGGTCATGCCGATGCCGCCGTGCAGCTGGATCGCCTCCTGGCCGATGTGCTTGCCGGCCTTGCCGGTGATGACCTTCATCCGCGAGATCGTCAGGTCGTCCTCGGGGTCCTCCGCCAGGCTCATCGCGCCGAAATAGATTGCGCTGCGGGCAAGTTCGAGCGAGGTATACATGTCCGCGGCGCGCTGGGTTAGGGTCTGGAACTTCATCAGCGGGACGCCGAACTGCTTGCGGCTCTTGAGATATTCGACCGTCAGGCCGAGCGCCGACTCCATCGCGCCGAGAGCCTCACCGGCGAGCACGAGCGTGCCGAGGTTGAGGGCCTGCCGCAGGTGGGCATCGCCGCCGACGTGGCGGGCGCTCTGCCCGGCGAGGTCGAGCCGCGCACCGTCGAAGGTCGGCGACTCGATCGCGTAGACGGCGATGCCGTCGTCGCCGCGGGCGGTGGTGACGACCGACGGTGCGGCGGCAGCGAAGGGCACCGGCTCTCGGACGCCCTCCAGGGCGCTGCCGTCCGTGGTGACACGCGCCGGCTCGGGCGACCAGGCACGCATCGGCTCATAGAGGGCGGGCACAACGAGCCGGCTGCCCTCCATCGCGGCGCCGGCCAGCTCGTCCTGGCCGAGGAGGGTGACGGCCATCAGCGTGTCTGCGTATGCCGTCCGCGCACCCACGCGTCCCAGCTCGGCGGCCACGATCATCGCCTCGATGGGTCCGGCGCCCATGCCGCCGGCGTCCTCGGGGAAGGGCAGGCCGAGTGCGCCGAGTTCGGCGAGCGCCTGCCACATCTTCTCGTTGTGCACGGCGTCGCCGGGGACGGGTTCGGTGCGATTGCGGCCGATCGCGTCGCGGGCGGCCTCGCGCAGGGAGTCCTGCTCGTCGGTGAACTTGAAATCCATTGCTGCTCAGCCCTTCAGCCCGAGGATGCCACTGGAGATGACGCCGCGCTGGACCTCATTGGATCCGCCATAGATCGACGCCTTGCGGAAGTTGAGATAGACCGGGGTGGCGTTGTGCGCCCACTCCGGCACCTCGCTGCCGTCCGCGTCGCTCCACGCCAGGGAGGACGGACCGGCGATGTCGGCGATCAGCTCGAGGACGTCCTGCTGCAACTCGCTCCCGCGCAGCTTGAGGATGGAGGACGCCGGATCGGGCTTGCCGCCATGGGAGTTGGCGGCGACCCGCAACACGGTCAGCTCGAGCGCCGCGAGATCGCACTCCAACTCGGCGATACGGGCCGAGACCAGCGGGTCGTCGAGGAGAGTGCCGTCGCCGGCGGCGACGGACGCGGCATACTCCTTGGCGGACGCCAGCTTGCGCTTGATCCACCCGGTCGGGGCCACGCCGACGCGCTCGTTGCCGAGCAGGAACTTCGCATAGTCCCAACCCCGGTTTTCTTCTCCGACAAGCTGATCCGCGGGCACGCGGACATTCTCGAAGAAAACTTCGTTGACCTCGTGGCCCCCGTCGATGAGCTGGATCGGCCGCACCGTGACTCCAGGGGTCTTCATATCGATCAGCAGCATCGAGATGCCCTGCTGTTGCTTGGGGGCATTGGGATCGGTGCGCACGAGGTTGAAGATCCAGTCGGCGTGCTGGCCCAAGGTGGTCCACGTCTTCTGGCCGTTGACGACATACTCATCGCCGTCGCGGACGGCGGTCGTGCGCAGCGAGGCGAGGTCGGAGCCGGACTCCGGCTCGGAGAAGCCCTGGCACCACCAGATGTCGAGCGCGGCGGTCGGTGGGAGGAAGCGCTTCTTCATCTCCTCCGACCCGAAGGTGGCGATGACCGGGCCGATCATGTTCGCGTTGAACGGTAAGGGTGCGGGGACGTTCGCCAGCTGCATCTCGTCGAGCCAGATGTAGCGCTGCAGATCACTCCAGTCCTGGCCGCCCCACTCGACGGGCCACTGAGGGACGGCACACCCGTGCTCGTTGAGGATCTTGTGGGAGGTCGCGAGGTCCTCCTTGGTCAACTCCTCGCCCGCCGCGACCTTGTCGCGGATCTCCTGCGGGACCTTCGTGGTGAAGAATTCCCGCATTTCCTGGCGGAATTGCGCCTCCTCGGCGCTCAAGCCACGCTCCATCAGCTGCTCTCCGTCGTCATCGATCGGTCCGCCGGCGAGCGCCGGCCGCTTCCCCCTATTCAACAACGCGCGACTAAGCGACCGCTCAGCGCGGGGCTATGACGTTGGGCACGGCCGGCTGTTTCCCGATGTCGGCTCCAAGGCGTAGGGTCGGAAAGCACAGGCCGGCACCGGCCGGCCTCCTGCCACCGATGGTGAAAGGACGTGGCATCGATGACGATGGACACCGTGAGCGAGGCACGCGCCGAGAAGGCCGATGCCGTGCGCGTCAGCCGGGTGCTCAACCACCCCGTCACGAGCGTCTGGGGCGCGCTGATGGCCCCCCATGGCGCCGAAGCCCTGCTGGGCGAGGGCGGCGAGCTCGGATCCAAGGGCGAGAGCTGGCACGCAGCCGACGGCACCTACGGCGTGACCCGCAGTTTCCATCCGATGGAGCAGATCCGCTTCAGCTGGCACGCTGACGCCGACGCTCCCGCCACCCTGGTCGACGTGCACCTGCGTCCCGAGGGCGAGCAGACCGACCTCGAGATCGTCCACGACCACCTCGACGAGGCTGCCGACCGCGACTGGCTCGCCGCGCACTGGGAGTCGGCCCTCGACCGCCTGGACTCGATGTCCATCTGATCTCCCGGCGAAGCCTGATCTTTCCGCGAAGCCGCCCCGGCACTGCGTCGCTACGGGGAGCTCGCGAGCCGGGCGAGCGTGACCGGGCGCGAACTGGTCGCCTCCAGCTCGGCCAGCTGGGCGAGATAGAGCTCGCCGCACGCGAGCGCATCCATCAAGGCGTCGTGGGCGCCGTACACCGGTAGGCCGAAGCGCGCCCGGGCGCTCCACAGCCGCAGCGCCCCGGGCGGCGGCTCGACGTGCGCCGGATAGGCGCGCTGGGCGAGGGCCAAGGTGTCGATGACGCGGACGGGCAGGTCGCAGCCGTATGCCGCGCGGCATACCGCCGAGAGGAAGCCGACCTCGATCGGGGCGTGGTGCGCGAGGAGGACGCGGCCGGTCAGTGCCGCGGCCACGAGGTCCAGTGCCTCCCGGGCGCTGACGCCCTCCGCGACCTGATCGTCGGTGAGCCCGTGAACGGTCGCGCTCGCGCCGACGCCCTCGTGGCCGTCGGGAGGGCGCACGTGGACCTGTCCGGCGCCGTCCAGGGTGATGGCCCGGCCGCTGACCGGGACGAATCCGACACTGAGGATGTGGTCCTTCGCCGGGTCGAGCCCGGTCGTCTCGACGTCGAGGGCCAGCAGGCGCAGGTGTGCGGCCGGGGTGGCGGGGTCGGGGAGCCCGGCTGCGGCATACGCCCCGACGGGGCCGCCGGCCTGGGCCAGCCGCGAGAGGCCCTTGGCTTCCCCGCGTCCCCGCCCGAACCACGCCATCAGTTCCCCCCGGTGAGCACGCCGGCTCAGCCGAGCTTCCCGGTGCCGTAGACGGTGCCGAGGGTCGACTGAGCCGAGCGGACGATCCCGAACGCCTCACGCAGGTGCCGCTTGTCGAAGGAGCTCAACTCGTCCGGGCTGATGTGGTTGTCGGGGGGTGTGCCCGCCTTGACCTGGGCGGCCTGGTGACTCATCCGGACATACGAGATGAACTCGAAGGCATCCCGCAGGTCCGCTCCCCGCGCGGCACCCATGACCTTCGCCGCCACGGCACCGGCGATGCGTTCGTCGGTGTTGCGAGCCGGCAGTCCGAGTGCCAGAGCGTGGACCCGGGCGAGGTCGACGACCGCGCCGACGCCGCCGCGCTTGATGTCCAGGGTGTGGGCGTGCTCGCCCTCCTTTTCGAGGACGAACCCGCGGAAGAACCCGACCGGCGGCTCGTTGGCGACCGCCGCACCGGCCAGGTGGGAGAGGAATCGCTTCGACGACGGCGCCTGCGAGCGCACGAGGTCGTCCAGCTCGGCATACAGCTGCGCGTCCCCGGCGACCGGGCGCATGTCGAAGAAGATGCTCGCGCGCAGGATGGCGTCCGGGACGGGCGCATTCAGCCACTCGCCGAAGACGTGTTTCCACTCGCGCAGGGTGATGCGCCACTTCGGGTTCGTCGCCATGACGTCGCCGGGGCAGCGCGGGTAGCCGGCTTCGACGAGCCAGCCCGTCACGAGTTCCGCGAACTGGGCGAAGTAGTCCAGGTCTGCCGGCTGTGCGGCGTCGTCGATGATCAGCGCATTGTCCTGATCGGCCGCGAGTGCCTGCTCCATGCGGGCGCGCGAGCCGAGCGTGACCCAGCAATAGGGGACCGGCGGGGCGCCGAGGCGTTCCTCGGCCAGGGCGATGAGCCGGCGCTCGACCGCGTCGCCGACTGAGGTGACGATCCGGCCCATGTCCGCGGCGCTGGCGTCTTGTGCCACAAGGGATTCCACGACCCGCGGCAAGCGAGCCGCCGCGGCGGCCACGCCGGCGGAGTCCTTCTGCTTGGCGATGTCCCCGGCGATATAGACCGGGTTGGCCTGCTCCAGGCGCATCAGGTCGGTGGTCGTGACCACGCCGATGGCCCGGTCGCCGTCCATCAGCGGCAGGTGGTGGATATTGCGCGCCACCATCTCGAGCATCGCCTCGAACGCCAAGCCGTCCGCGCGGGCGGTGACCGGGTTGGCGGACATGACCTCGGCGAGCGGTGTGGTGCCGTCCCGGCCGGCGGCCAGCACCCGGTTGCGCAGGTCCCGGTCGGTGATGATGCCCGCCAGCCGTTCGCCGTCCATCACGAGCAGGGAGGAGACGCCGGCGTCGGACATCACCTGCGCCGCCTCACGCACATTCGCGTGCACCGACACGGTGATGGGTGCCTTGCGCGCGAGTTCGGACATCCGCGTCTTGAGGATCGCGCTCCCCGAGGCGCTCGCCTGCTTGGCCGCGACCGCCCCGGCCATCCGGCGGGTGCGCTGGGCGTCGAAGAACTCGCCGAACTCGCGATGGTCGTTGCACAACTCGGCGAAGGTCGCCGCCCCCATCGCGAGGGTGAGGGTGTCCTCGATGGCGACGACGCTGAACGTCGACGGGTTGCCGCCGAGGAGAGTGGTGGAGCCGAAGCAGTCGCCGACCTCGCCGCGGTCGACGAGCGTCCCGATGGCATCGCGCATGTCCACGGCCCCGGAACGCACGACATACAGGTGCACGCTGTCGCGTCCGGGCGTCATGATCGCCGTCCCGCGGCGGTGGTACTCGACCGTCAGCCGGGGCACCAGCCGGGTCAGCGCCTCCTGCGGAAGATCGGCAAAGGGTTCCTGGGCCGCCAGGAAGTCCCGAATCTCCGCCAACTCGACATCGAGTGCCATGGGGCCAATCGTGCCGTGTGCGCTGTTGGTGCACCGAGGAGGGTATGCGGCGCGGTCGCCGGATGGTGCCCGCTGCGCGCCAAGTGGCGCGAGCCAGGAGTTGTGAGTGAGTGCTCACTCACTTATCATCATCGGGTGACCCCGCGCGCGCCGGCTCTGGCCCCCGACGATCGGCGGGCCGCCATCGTCGCGGCCACGCTGCCCCTGGTGCTCGCCGAGGGCCGGGCGGTGACCACCCGGCAGATCGCCGAGGCCGCCGGTGTGGCCGAAGGCACGATCTTCCGGGTCTTCGCGACCAAGGACGACGTCATCGACGCCGTCTTCGAGGCGGCCTTGGACATGGAGCCGTTCATCGCCGCGCTGGAGGCACTGCCATCGCCGGCGAGTCTGGACGAGGCCGTGCACTGGCTCGCCCAGGCGCAGCTCGAGCGGTTCGCCCAGGTCTTCTCGCTGATGACCGTGCTCGGCATCCACGGCCCGCCGAAACACCAACCGCGCCCCGAGTGGATCGCCCGCCTCGCGGCCGCGCAAATGGAGGTGCTGGCCCCCTTTGCCGAGGAGTTGACCCTCCCCCCGCGTGAGGTGGTGCGCTATATCCGGCTTCTCGCGTTCGCCGGAGGCAACTCGCACATCACCGACGGCGAACTGCTCACGGCCGCCGGCATCACGACCCTCGTCCTCGACGGCTCCCGAAAGAAGGGCTGACCCACATGCTGTGGAGACTGATCCGCACCCACCTGGGTCCGTATGCCGGTGCGGTCGCCGCCATCCTCACCTTGCAGCTGGTCTCGACCGCGACCACGCTCTATCTTCCTTCGCTCAACGGCCAGATCATCGATGACGGTGTGGCACTAGGGGATACCGGCGAGATCATGCGCCTCGGCGCGATCATGCTCGCCGTCTCGCTCGTCAACATCCTGTCCACGGTCGCCATCGCGCGACAGGCATCGGCCACCTCGGCGGGGATGGCCAGCGATCTGCGTCGGGAGGTCTTCGGTCGCGTGACGAGCTTCTCGGCCCAGGAGGTCTCGCGCTTCGGCGCCCCGACACTGATCTCCCGCAACACCAACGACGTCCAGCAGGTTCAGTTGGTCGTCAACATGGGCCTGATGTTCATGATGTCGATTCCGATCATGATGATCGGCGGCATCTTCATGGCGCTGCGCGAGGACGTCGGGCTGTCCTGGCTCGTCGCGGTCTCGGTGCCCCTGCTCGGCATCATCGTCGGCTCCATCGTCGTGAAGATGCTGCCGTGGTTCCGGCGGATGCAGGAGAGCGTCGACGCCGTGAACCGCATTCTGCGCGAACAGATCACCGGCATCCGGGTGGTCCGTGCCTTCGTCCGCGAAGACGTCGAGGAGAAACGCTTCGACGACGCGAACACCACCTACACCGGCACGGCCGTCGCCGTCGGCAAACTCTTCTCCTCCGTCTTCCCGCTCGTGATGTTCGTCTTCAACCTGGCGTCGGTGGCGGTGTGGTGGTTCGGTGCCAAGCGGGTGGACGCCGGCCAGATGGAGGTCGGCGCCGTCACGGCGTTCATGCAGTACCTCATGCAGATCCTCATGTCGGTGATGTTCGCGACGATGATGTCGATGATGATCCCGCGGGCGTCCGTCTCGGCGGGACGCATCACCGAGGTGCTGCAGACTCCGTCGAGCGTGATCGACACGCCGGACGCGCCGGGCCTCGAGGACGGGCGGCTGCCGGTCCGGTTCGACATGGTCGACTTCTCCTATCCGGGCGCCGAACAGCCTGTGCTGCACGACATCACCTTCCAGGCGAACCCGGGCCAGACGACGGCCATCATCGGCTCGACCGGCTCCGGCAAGACGACACTCGTCGACCTGATTCCCCGCCTCTACGACGTCACCGACGGATCGGTCCGCATCGGTGACCGGGACGTGCGGGAGGTCCCTCTCGAGGACCTCTGGCGGCACCTGGGTCTCGTCCCGCAGCGGCCCTTCCTGTTCTCCGGCACCGTCGCGAGCAACCTGCGCTACGGCGACGAGGAGGCCACCGACGAGCAACTGTGGGAGGCCCTGCGCATCGCCCAGGCGGAGGACTTCGTCTCGGCCATGCCCGGCGGCCTGGACGCCCCGATCAGCCAGGGCGGCACGAATGTCAGTGGCGGACAACGCCAACGGCTCGCCATCGCCCGCGCCCTCGTGCGCCGGCCGGCGGTCTATCTCTTCGACGACGCCTTCTCCGCCCTCGACGTCGCAACCGACGCACGCCTACGCGCGGCGCTGCGACCGCATACCCGCGACGCAACCGTGATCATCGTCGCCCAGCGCGTGTCCTCGATCATGCACGCCGACCAGATCATCGTCCTCGACGACGGCCGCGTCGTCGGTATCGGCGGGCACGAGCAGCTGCTCGCCTCCTGCCCGACTTACGCCGAAATCGTTGCCTCCCAGGCACTCACCGAGGAGGCAGCATAGCCATGGCTGACCGCATACTCACCGAAGAGGAGAAGGCCGCGGAGCAGCGTCGCGGCGCCGCTGGGTCCGCGCAGCGCAGCGGGCCCCCGCACATGCGGATGGGCCAGCCCGGTGAGAAGTCCCGGAACTTCGGGCCCTCGGCGCGCCGGCTGATCGGCCTCATGGGCCGCGACAAGCCGCTACTGTGGCTCGCCCTGGCCTTCGCGCTCGTGTCCGTCATCCTCAACGCGCTCGGCCCTAAGATCCTCGGCCGCGCCACCGACTACGTCTTCTCCGGCGCCGTGGGCCGGGTGCTCCCGGACGGCATGACGGTCGAGCAGGCCGTGGCGTTTCTGCGCGCGCAGGGCAAGGATCAGGTGGCCGACATGGTGTCGGGCATGAAGTACCTCGTCCCGGGGCAGGGTGTCGATTTCACGGCCCTCGGCCGGATCCTCTTGATCGTGCTCGCCCTGTATGCCGTGGCGAGCCTGCTGTCGTGGGTGCAGGCGCGGATCATCGTGCGTGTCGTCAACGGCGCGGTCTACCGGCTCCGGCGGGACGTCGAGGAGAAGCTGAGCCGGCTGCCCTTGTCCTACTTCGATTCTCAGCCGCGCGGCGAGTTGCTCTCGCGGGTGACGAATGACGTCGACAACATCGGCCAGTCGCTGCAGCAGACCCTCAGCCAACTGGTGACCAGCTTTCTGACGGTCATCGCCATGCTCGTCATGATGTTCTGGGTCTCCCCGCTGCTGGCCATCATCGCGCTGGTGACGATCCCGGTCTCCATCGGTATCACCGCCGTCATCGGCAAGCGCAGCCAGGCGCACTTCGTGCAGCAGTGGAAGTCCACGGGCGAGGTCAACACGATCGTCGAGGAGACCTTCACCGGCCATGGCCTGGTCAAGGTCTTCAACCGTGGCGCCCAGGCGAGCGCCGACTTCGGCGTCAAGAACGAAGAATTGCGCAAGGCCACTTTCGGGGCGCAGTTCGTCTCCGGCCTGATCATGCCGATGATGATGTTCGTCGGGAACCTCAACTACGTCATCATCGCCGTCGTCGGCGGGCTCCGCGTGGCACACGGGCAGATGAGCATCGGGGACGTCCAGGCGTTCATCCAGTACTCGCGCCAGTTCACCCAGCCGCTGACGCAGGTGGCCTCGATGGCCAACCTAATGCAGAGCGGTGTCGCCTCTGCCGAGCGGGTCTTCGAGGTGCTCGACGCGCCGGAACAGATCGCGGACGCCGCGGACGCCGTCCACGTCGAGGACCCGCACGGCCGGGTCGCGTTCGAGGATGTCTCCTTCTCCTACACCCCCGACCGCCCGCTCATCGAGCACCTCGATCTCGTGGTCGAGCCGGGGCAGACGGTGGCGATCGTCGGCCCGACCGGTGCCGGCAAGACCACGCTGGTCAACCTGATCATGCGCTTCTACGAGTTGAACGGCGGGCGGATCACGCTGGACGGCATCGATATCGCGTCGATGCGCCGCGCCGACCTGCGTGGTGAGATCGGCATGGTCCTGCAGGACACCTGGCTCTTCGAGGGCACGATTCGCGAGAACATCGCCTACGGCAAACCCGGCGCCTCCGACGCCGAGGTTCGGGCGGCCGCCGAGGCGACTTTCGTCGACCGGTTCGTGCACTCGCTGCCTGATGGCTATGAGACCAAGCTCGACTCCGAGGCGGGCAATATCAGCGCCGGGGAGAAGCAGCTCCTGACGATCGCCCGGGCGTTCATCTCCGACCCGGCCCTGCTGATCCTCGACGAGGCCACCTCCTCGGTCGACACCCGCACCGAGCTCCTGGTCCAGCACGCCATGCAGGCCCTGCGCCAGGACCGCACGAGCTTCGTCATCGCCCACCGCCTCTCGACGATCCGCGACGCCGACCTGATCCTCGTCATGGAGGACGGCCGCATTGTCGAGCAGGGATCGCACGCCGAGCTCCTCGCTGCCGGCGGCGCCTTCGCCCGCCTGTATGCCGCCCAGTTCGCCGGCGCTCCCGACGCCGAGGACGCGGCTGCGCCCATCGCCTGACGGACGCTTGCTCGCGTCCGGATGCGCCTGCGTCATGCGCTTCGTCACGTGGCGGAAACAGCGGCCGGGACAAGGTCCCTCGCGCCCCGGATCGGGCCCAGGCACGGTGGTGCGGGGGGATCACACCTGACCCACCTGCCTGTCGTGGAGAAGGAGTCTGTCATGCACTATGCCGTGCGCTCACGCCGGAGGGTGAGGCCCTGGGCTGCCGCCCTCGCCGTCCTTGCCGTCGTCCTCTCGCTCGGCCTCACCGTGGCCGGTGCGGCGAACGGAGCTGCGGCCCAAGGGGATCGAGCCAGACCGACCGCGGAGCGGACCGGAGCGCCGCCGGGGCCCGCGACGGTGACTTATGTCCTGACCGGGGCGCTGGGCCAACCGCTTCCCGCCGTGCGTGTCGTCATTCACGCTGCTCCCGACTGGATCTGGATGGACGAAGGCGTGACGGATTCCGCCGGTCGGGTCACATTCGCGAATATCCCCGCGGGGTCTGTCGGCGCCGAGGGCCAGGGGACTCTTTCGAATGTCGACCTGGGCACCACGACTCTTGTCGCCGGCTCGCAGACCGTGGGATTCGAGATGGCTACGACCCACGGTGAAGTGTCTGGCCGGTTGGCCAACCTGCCCGACCAGCAGACGCAAGACTCCTGGCAGGTGTGCACGTATGACGGAAGCTACGGGCTATGTGTGCCACTGGAGGTGCCTACTGGCAGGTATTCCTTCACCGGAATCGACGCGCTTCCGACCGGGTCTTACGACCTGGTGCTGGTGCCATGGATGGGTGAAGGGGGTGGCCGTCCGATCCCCGTCGGTCACGTCACGGTCACCGCGGGCGAAGCGATCACAGCGGATGCCGATCTCGCACCCCATGTCGCGACTCTGCGGGGCACCGTGACGGACACGGATGGCTCGCCCTTCGTGGGTGTGGTGGCCGCCTCCCCGGCCAACTACCCCATCGCGACGACCACCATCGGCATCGACGGCCGCTACGAGGTGCGCGTTCTGATCGCCTCCGAAAGCCGCACGTTGGTCGAGGTCCGGACTTCCGATGGCGGAGTCGTCGACGAGGCGGACCTCGACCTTGCAGGCGGCACGACGACCGTGCACGATGTCGACCTGCAGACGCGCGCCTGGGCCGAGCTACGCGGCGTCGTCCGCGACGATGACGGCGCCCCGGTCGCCAATGCCAGCATCTGGCTCTGCCACCGGCTCGGTTGCCGCACAGTGCTGTCCGGGGTCGACGGCAGCTACCACGCCGACCGGATCGCCATCGGCCCGGTGTCGGCCTATGCCCAACTCGAAGGTTTCATCGGCGGCATCGCGCATGGCGAAGCGGCCACCGACGGCCAGGTCGTCGTCCTGGATCTGACCATGCGCCGCCTGCGCGCCCTGCCGGCTGGTGTCACGCTCTCGGGCGCCTGGTCGGGCGGGCACGTCGTGACGCTCCCGCGCGTCACTCAGCCGGTTCTGGCCATCGACGCCTGCGCCCGGGGCAGCGTGACTTACACGGTCGACTTCGACGCCCAAGCCGGTGTCGAGTTCACCGGTTCCCTGACCGAATCGGCCTCCACACCTGGTCACTATGCGGCGACGCTGCCTGCTGCGGGCGCTTATGGCGGCCTGGCCATCATCTCGCTCACGGTCACCTGCCCAGACGGCCAGACGACGACGAAGGCCTTCGATGTCAGCTATATCGACCCCTCCGGGACCGTCCTCGACACCGAGGGCAACCCCGTCGAGGGCGCGAGAGTTGTCCTGCAGCGGTCGGATGCACAGGACGGTCCGTTCGTTACTGTCCCGGACGGCTCGGACATCATGAGCCCGGCGAACAGGGTCAATCCGTGGACGACCGGCGCTGACGGCGGTTTCAAGTGGGATGTCATCGCGGGCTACTACCGGCTGCAGATCACCGCGCCCGGATATCACGTCCCAGGCTCCGACGAAGACGTCCTTATCACGGAGGTCTGGCGGATCCCGCCGGAGGTCGTCGGTCTCGAACTCGTCCTCGAACGAGACGCCACCGGCCCGGTCGAGCCCGAGGTCACCCTGACCTCGCCGACCGCATACCCCGCCGTGGGGCAGCCGCTCAGTCTGCGGGCCACCATCGCGGGCAACGCCGGACGCCCCACGGGCACAGTCGACTTCGCACTCGCCGGGGCCCCGGTCGCCGATTGCCAGGATGTCGCCGTCAGCGACGGCATCGCGACCTGCACGACCACCGCCGCCCGCGCGGGCCGGGTGACCGGCACCGCGGCATACAGCGGCGATGGGGCGTATGCCGCGGGCAGCGGCGACCTGACGCTCACGATCGCCAAGGGGCGCCAGAGCTTCGAGGTCAGCCGGCTCGCCACCCTCACCCTCGGCGCCAGCCGGTCCGTGACCATCGCGATGAAGAACTCCGGTCTGCGCCCGGCCGTCACCAACGCCACGCCGGCCACCTGCCGGACGAGCGTGCGCACCTCGGCCGCCACGACGGTCGTGACCGCCACCGGGCTGCGCACGGGTCGTTGCTCGATCCGGCTGGCGCAGAACGGGAACACGGACTGGCACCAGGCGGACGCCACCAGCGTCTCCTGGGATGTCACGGCCAAGCGCCCGCGCGGTGGAGCCCTCGAAGGCCGCATTGCCCAACAGTTCGCTCGCGGCCTGCGCACCCTGACCGGGATCGCGATCACGGCCGGCGATGGCAAAGACACGGTGACCGCATATGTGCGCACCCGCGACACGAGCGGCGCGCGCCAGGGCGTCACCGGCCTCACCGGCGGCGGCCTGACCTGGCACCGGATCCTGCGGACCGGGTCCGGCGGCTGGATCACGGAGGTCTGGCGCGCCAAGTCCGCCGCCCCGGTCGGCCGGCTCGTGGTGAAGGCGAATCTGGTGCGGTCGGCGCCCGCCTCGTCATTGGAGGTACTGGTCGTGAACGCAGCGACCCGCTAGAACCCTCCGCCAGAGGGTGTTCGCAACCCAGCCGCCCAGGGAGCACCACCCCGGGCGGCTGGGCTGTGTGATGCACCGCAGCGGTGGGTGGTTCCCCGCGGACGGGACAATGTCCCTGTGTTCTCCCAAGGGGGGCGGACAGAGTTGAGCCGGCAACTCAGCCATACGGAAGGAGAACGGACATGGCCCAGGACCGGGGGGACGTCACGGCAGCCGCGGGCACACGGCTCGGGATGGCGATCGGGAAGAGGAACGACTTCCTGCACGTGCTGAGCGTGGGCGACCTGCTCACGCACAAGAACTGGGATCCGGCGAAGGTGGATCTGGTGGACTCGAGTGGTCGCCCCATCCCCTTCCCGGGCGGCGCGCGCACCACCACCCAGGACGGGCCGGCGGCTGCGGACGCTCAGGAGGTCTACCGGCGCCGCCTGCTCGCGGTGTGCCGCAACCTCGCCGACCGGATCGAACGGGAGCCGGGACTCGCCACTTTCAGGGGTGGCGTCGAGGTCCTGCGCAATATCAACGGCACACTGCCGCAGCTGATGGCGATGTTCGTGTGGCCAGCGTCGCTACCGGCCGACGTTGCCCGGGCGGGCACCGACCCAGACACAGATCCGACCGACAGCCAAGGCTTCTGGCACAACCTGTGGCACAAGGCATTCGACTGAGCCGCGGCGCCGGGTGCGGCGGACAGCGATTTACGGCACGACGATCGCAGCGGGGGATTCGATCTACGGACTGTCGCTGTGGCTGGCCGCGGATGCGCGCCGCCTCGACGTCGCACCGGCCAGGTTCTCCTGGATCGCCATCCGCGCCTCACTGGCTTTTCTGACCGCAATCGGGATCGATGCCCTGCTTGCGCATGCCCTCGAGTGCGCGGACGCCAGTGTGCGCGCCGACCGGCTGCGGCTGGCCTACCACGTCAACAACGCCGTCGCCGAGAGAGAACGGTTCGGCGCGCTGCGACCCGGCCACGTCGCGAACTGAGGGTTACGCGGACACGACGTTCCCGCGCAACGCTTCCCGCGGAATACGGCCTTGCGCTGTAATGGTCTTCGTGAGTGGCAGGGGGGTGGTCACCGGCGCATCGGCGTCGGCGCTCGCCGCGCTCGTGGTGCTGCTGATCGCCGGTCCGGCCGACCGGGTGTCCGGGCCAGTCATCGTGATGGGCGCATTCGCGCTGAGTTTCCTGCCGATCGGCTGGTCCCTCGTGCGTCATCTCGGCCTGACCCGCGTCGCGGTCTCGGTGTGGCTGACCGGGTTCACGGCCCTGGCGTGGTTGATCGCACAGGCGGCCAGCGGCTGGACCGTGGGGGCCTGGGCCGCGCAATGGCTCGTCCTAGCGCCGTGGGGGCTGCTCGTCGTGGTCTTGCTGCGCTTCCCCGACGGCGCCACTCGCGGCTGGCGCCGACGCCTGAGTGGCATCACCAATGCCGTTCTGGCACTCGGGTGTACCGCCCTCGCGGGTGCTGCGGTGCGCGCCCCGCGGACACTGCTCACGGACACGGAAACGCGCATGTCCGGACTCTCTGGCGTGCTGGCTCGGGCCGGTGCGTGGGCCGGGCTCGCCCTGGTTGCCCTCGCCATCGCGGCCATTGCCCTGCTCGTGCGTCGGGCCGTCCTGGCCGATGCCAGCCATCGCTGGAACTACGCCGCGCTGGTCCCTGCGGCGGTGCTCTTCCCCACCGGAGTCGCCTTCGATATCGCCGGCCTCGACGACGCCACGGTCGCCGGGATTGTCGCGGTGCCGCTGGGGATGGGGTTGGCCGTGCTGCAGTCCGCGTGGCAGGACCTCGATGTTCTCGTCGACCGCCGGCTCATTTCGGGCGGGGTGTGGTTGGTGGTCTTCTGCGCGCTCGCGGTGGTGATGCTCGCCGTCATCCCAGTCACCGATCACGTCTCGCCGCCGGTTGCGGCGCTGGCGCTAGCGCTCCTCGTCATCGCTCTGGCCGTGGTGCGGCGGCGGTTGTTGATCGCCGCCAACCGCTGGCTCTATGGGGGTGTGGATGATCCCTTCGCCCTCATCCGCGAGGTTGGGGAGCGCATGGACGCAAGCCTGGATCCCCTAGAGACACTTCGTCGTTCGCCGGCAGCGCTGTCGCGGGCACTACGGCTACCGTATGCAGCGATCCTCCTGCAGCGGGATGGCACCGAGTCTGTCATCGCCGTGGACGGGCGCCGGCTCGTGACGCCGGTGCCGCACTTGCTAGTGGCCGGCGGTGTCGTCCTCGGACGGCTCGAGGTCTCGCCGCGAGGGTACGGCCAGCAGTTGAGTGCCACCGAGACGCGCCTGGTCGAGACCGTCGCGCGTCACGCTGCTCGGGTGGCAGAGGCCTATCTGCTGTCGCTCGATGTCCAGGGGGCTCGCGAACGACTGGTGTCGGCGCGTGAGGAGGAGCGCGTGCGCCTGCGCAATGACCTGCATGACGGGCTCGGGCCGCTGCTGGTCGGCGCCCGGATGCAACTGGCGGCCGCAGCTCGGGCGGGCAGCGACGCTCGCCGTGCGGATCTGGTCGCAGGTGCCTCGGCTGACCTCGGCACAGCGAGCACCACGGTGCGCGAACTCATCGACGGACTGCGTCCCGCGGCCCTCGACGGCGGCCTCGTCACGGCTTTGGAGGACGCCGCACACGGGCTCCTTCCGGATTGCGAGGTCGTTCTCGACGCGCCGGCCGAGCTGGCGCCCATGCCGCCGGCCGTCGAGATTGCCGCCTACCGCATCGTCACCGAGGCGGTGACGAACGTGGCTCGGCACGCGGTCGGCGTCACCCGGTGCACCGTGTCCGTCCGGGCGGCACAACACCTGGTGCTCCTGGTCGGGGACGACGGCCCGGGTGTTCAGGCCGGCCCGGGGGCCGGGGTGGGATTGGTGAGCATGCGGGCCCGGGCCGAGGAACTTGGTGGGTCGTGCGAGATCTCCGGCACACCCGAGGGCACCACAGTGCGGGTGGTGCTGCCGCTCTCAGCCAGCCCGCGCGCCGCGCAGCCCCGCACGAGCCGGGACGTTGTCCCGGTCGATGGGCCCACGATCGGGTGAGGCTGTACTCGTGACCGCCTCGCCTGATCCGCACCGTTTGACGCTCGTCGTCGACGACCATCCCGTGGTCCGCCGCGGGCTGGTGGCCCTGCTGACGGGGGAAAGCTGGGCCGGAGAGATCCGCGAGGCGGCCACGGTCGGCGACGCGCTGACGATCATCCACAGCGCGTCGCCGACCTTTGCCGTCGTCGATCTGAAACTCCCCGACGGCATCGGGACCAGCGTCATCAAGGCCCTCACTTCATACGCCCCCGGCTGTCGTTCGGTCGTCTTGACGATGGATGGCGACGCGCGTCTGGTGCGCGCGGGCCTCGACGCTGGGGCGACCGGCTACCTGCTCAAGGACACCCCGCCCGAAGACCTGGTCGCCGCGCTGCGCACCGTCGCGGACGGCGGGGTGGTGTTGGGGGAGCAACTCGGCGTCGCTCGGACGGATCGGGGCATGACCGGCGGACCGTTTCGGCAACTCTCGCCGCGGGAGGTGCGGATCGCCCTGCTCGTCGCCACCGGCGCGACCAATTCGCAGATCGCAGATCGTCTCGGCATCTCGGACAAGACCGTGCGCAATCAGGTGTCGGCGATCACGACGAAGCTGGGCGCGACCGGGCGGGTCGGCATCGCCAATCTGGCCCGGGAGAACGGCCTGCTGACCTAGTCACGCCACGAAGGCCCGCGAGACAATTACGCGATGAGCGCTCATCTCGTGGCGGTTCTGGGCCGCCGTGCCGTGGGTGCGGCCGAACCGGTGGTCACCGTCGACGACCTCGGATTCGCCCGGGGGGACGGCTGTTTCGACTCGGCGCGTGTGCTCACCGACACCGACGGGGCAGCGCGGGTCGTCAACTTAAGCGAGCACCTCGACCGGCTCGACGCCGCCGCCGCCGCGCTCGACATCGCCGGTCCGACACGGGCCGCATGGGAGGCTCTCGTCGCGGAGGCGCTGGCCGCTTGGCACGGGTCCGGCGAGGCCGTCCTCAAGCTCGTGCTGACCCGCGGCCGCGAGTGGGCTCCCGACGCCGGGCCGTTGGCCCTGCTGTCGATCACCGAGAAGCCCGCAAGGCCCCGAGGCCGGGTCCCCCGCGCCCTGCGCGCGGTGACGCTGACCAGTGGCCGGCCTTCGGATGCCTTCAAGGACGCGCCCTGGCTGCTGGGTGGCGTCAAGACATTGTCCTATGTCGGCAATGTCGCCGCGGCGCGGGAGGCCAAGCGGCGCGGCGCCGATGACGCCATCTTTGTCAGCACCGACGGGTTCGCCATGGACGGCCCGACATCGGGTCTCATCGTTGTCACCGATGGCGTCATGCGCACTCCGCCGACCGGTGACACCGGCATCCTCGCCAGCGTCACCGTCGACGAGATCCTCGCTGCCGCAGCCGAATCCGGGATCCCTGTCCGCGTCGAACTCGTCCCCGCCGGCGACCTGCTGACCGCCGACGGCGTCTGGCTCGTCTCCTCAGGCCGTGGCCCTTCGCCGATCGTCGACGTCGACGGCAGCCCCATCCGGGTCGACGAGGAGTTGGCCGAGCGAGTGGCCGCGATGGCCGGTTTCGGCGGCTGACACCACCGCTTGGCAGGATGGTCGTATGCCGTCCGCCCGCCGTCGCTACCCCTCGCTCGCCGGCGACATCCTGGCGGCGATCGCGGCCGGCGGCGCGCTGGGGGCCGTCGCGCGGTATGCCGTGACCTCCTGGGATGGGTTGATTCGCGCGGTCGACGTCGGCTGGGGCGGAGTCTCCGATGCGGTCCTCATCGTCAACGCCGTGGGGTCGTTTCTCATGGGACTGCTCGTGTGCTTCGTCGTGCGACGGCCGGCGCATCGGCTCCTGCGCCCCTTCCTCGGCACCGGTTTCCTCGGTGGTTTCACCACCTTCTCCACCTTCGCCTACGACACGCGTGCGCTCTGGACGTCGGGCGAAAGCCTCGCTGCCGCAAGCTATCTCGTCCTGACACCCGTCTCTGCGATCGGCGCCTGCTGGCTCGGTGTGCAGGCGATGCACCGCATCCTCGGCTGGCCGCTCCCGCGTGAGGACGAGGCCGGCGACCTGCCCACACCTGCCGAGGAGGGCACAGCGTGACCGTCCTCCTCGTCGCCATCGGGGGCGCAGTCGGCGCATTGGGCCGCTACCTGACCGACCGGGTCGTCGCCCGCGTGGCCGGCCGCGGCTTCCCATGGGGCACCCTTGTCGTCAATGTCGCCGGGAGCTTCCTCCTCGGCCTGATCCTCGGTCGCACCGACGGTCATCTCGCAGCCCTGCTCGGCACCGGATTCTGTGGTGCCTTGACGACCTACAGCACGTTTAGCAGCGAGACCGTCGGCCTTCTCGATAAGCGGGCGGGCGGCCGGGCCGTCGGCAACGTCGTGCTGAGCATCACCCTCGGGCTGGCCGCCTGCGTCCTGGGTGCCGCCCTGGTCTAGTACTACAGCCGTAGTTCGTGATCATTGGTGTTCTCGTCGTTGGTAGTGGCTGGTTCGGGCGCGGGCTTGGTGTTGTCGGCGCCATCGGGACCAGGCCAGGAGTTTGGCTGGGGTGGTTGTGGTGGTGAGGAGGAGCCCGACAAAGAGGCGACGGAACTCGTTGACGCTGAGGCGGATCAGGCCCGGCGGGGCCGGGTTTCGGACACGTTCGGACGCGGTGGTCACGGTGAGGAAGGCGTGCGCGAGCATGGCCAGGACGGTCCAGCGGTGCCAGGAGATCCAGGTCCGGACTTGGTGCTGGTCGAGCCCGACGAGGGTCTTGGCGGCTTGGAAGGATTCCTCGATGCGCCAGCGTTGCCCGGCGACCGCGACCAGCGCGGCAAGGGTCTCGGGGTGGGGGCTGTAGCAGCGGTGGTAGGCCAGTTCGCCGGTGGTGTCGTTGCGGCGGATCAGCAGCCAGTGGTGACCGGTCTCGTCGGGGTCTTCGGGGCGCAGGTCGATCCAGGCCCAGGAGTACCAGCGTTGGCCTTTGCTGCCGGGGCCGGCGGAGCGGATCTGCCACGCCCGCGGCGGTATCGATCGGGCGAGGACCTCGACGCGGGTGGGTCCGGCGTGGACCGGGACGCGCCGGTTCGCGGCGATTTGCATCACGTATCCCAATCGCAGCGCGCGGAGGGTGCGCCGCAACTCGGGGTCGGCGCCCTACACCTCATCGCCGGCGACCCACCGCGCCGGGGCACCCCCGCGGACGGCGCGCGTGATCATCTGGCCAGCCAACGCGGGCTTGGTCGCGAACGTGACTTCGGGCGGGATCTTCGCGCCCGCGCGACGCTGCGGGTCGCCGGCCCACCCGGCGGGCAGGTACAACGCCCGGTCGATGAACGCGTGCCCGGCCGGGGCGGCGTACGTCAGATACACCGCGACCTGCGCGTTCTCGATCCGGCCGGCGGTGCCGGTGTACTGCCGTTGCACCCCGACCGTCGCGGTGCCCTTCTTCAGGTCCCCGGTCTCATCGACCACCAGCACCGCGTTCGGGTCACCCAAGTTGTCCACGACATAGCCGCGCAGATCGTCCCGGACCTCCTCGGCATCCCACTTCGCCCGAGACAGCAGGTGCTGCAACGCATCCGGGCTGGAATGACCACGATGCTCCGCGATCGTCCAACAATTCTTCCGCGCCACCCCGGACACCAAACCAGCGATCAACGCCGCCGCGTGCCTGACCGGCTCATACCGCGTGAACCGCGGCGCGATCCGATCGATCAGCGCGGCGAACCCCTCGGCCCAGCCGTCAACCCCTACGCTGTCTCCCGCGGCCACCGCGGCCGTGTTGATGTTCCACACAAGCACGACATGCTCCGCGGTGGCCCCACCCCCAACCACGCCGACACGCCCAACCAGCCGCAAACCCGCAGCCCAGCAGCACCCCAGATCACGAACTACGGCTGTAGTACTAGATCGTCAATCGGACAATCTCCCAGCAACTCACGGCACGAACAGGGATTCGCCAACGATCTGCAGAATGGCTCCACCAGAGGCTTAGAGGCTCGTGAGGGAGCCATTAAGCGCCGCAATTGCCACAGTTTACCCCGCGTGCTTCGGAAAGACCTGCATTCCGCAATGACTTCGAGGAGCGTCGGGAGACGGCGCCGGTCACACATGAACTTCAGATGGCGTCAATGACGGACACGGGGGCCTGTCCAGCGCCAGGCCGACCGCCAACCCGATCAGGGCGTCCTCAAGTCCTGGTTCCGCCCTGTCAACCACAAGCTGCCGCCATTGAGGCCTCTAGGGGCATTTTCACACCCCAAAGGGTGGTTTCCGAGTCACTCGCTGGTTGGGCGGATCCTCTGCCGCTTTTCGACCCCGCGATGTCCCTATGGTCGTGGCCCAGGCCCGCTGGCGCGCAGTGTCGATTGGATGCTCCCAGGGGGTGCCACCGCCAGAAAGGCAGGCGAATGTCAGATTCCGTGTTCGACCAGAACAAAGTGGTTGACCAGAACTACGTGATTGACCAGGACAAGCTCCCGGGCGGCCAGCCCCAGCAGTCGACCTCGTCGCAAGCCGTTGACGAGGCCAAGAGCGTTGCCGCCGACGCGGCGTCCAGCGGCAAGGCCGTCGCCGGAGCCGCCAAGGAGGAGGTTGCGCAGGTTGCCGGGGAAGCCAAGAACCATGCTCAGGACCTCTATCACCAGGCCCGATCGGAGGTCAGCTCGCAGGCTGCCACGCAGCAGGACCGGGTGGCGGGGCTCTTGCGGCTGCTGACCTCAGAGCTGCAGGAAATGGGCCGCAGCAGTCAGAGCGGTATCGCCAACGGCCTGGTGAGCCAGGCTGCCGACCAAACCGAGCGGGTCGCCGGATGGCTGGAGTCACGGGACCCGAGTGACCTGCTCGAGGACGTCCGGCGGTATGCACGCCGCAATCCCGGCAACTTCCTCGCCGGAGCAGCGCTTGCCGGATTCCTCGGCGGCCGGATCACGCGCAGCCTGGCGAGTCAGGACGACGACGCGGACCAGCAGTATGTCCAGCGGCAGCGGCCCGTGACCACGGTGCCGGCAGGCGCGGTGACGACACAGCACATACCCAGTGCCGTCCCGGCATACGGCGGCTCGCCCACCCCGGCCACGGCGCCGAACGCGGCGAGCGTCCGCACGGGGACCACCCGAGAGGCCGGCGGGGAGCTGCCCCGATGAGTCAAGTCGGCCACGAAGGGTCGACCGCAGCCGGCCCGCCGGTCCGTGAGCCGGCCGAGATCGGTGAGGTGCGCCCGGCAGAGCAGATCGAGGGTGCCCATGACACCTACGACAAGGGCGAGATCGGCTCCATCGGCGCATTGTTGGGCGACATCGCCGGCGACGTCACGACCTTGATGCGTCAAGAAGTGGCGCTGGCCAAAGCCGAGGTGCGCCAGTCGGCCACCGACACGGGCAAGGGCGCGGGGATGCTGGCGGGCGCGGGCGTCGCTGGCCACCTGGCTCTGCTCTTCCTGTCGATCGCCCTGTGGTGGGCGCTCGGGTCGTGGTGGGACAACTTCGGCGTCGCGGCTTTGGTCGTCGGCGTCATCTGGGCGCTCATCGCCGCCGCGCTGGCGGCGCGTGGGCGCACCGAACTCAAGAACGTCACTGGAGTGCCGCGCACAGTCGAGACCGTCAAACAGGTCCCGGATGCGCTGAAGGGAAACGAGGATCCGCGATGAGCAACGACATCCCCACGATCGACAGCAACGACCCGGAGCAATTGCGCCGGGACATCGAGCAAACCCGAGTCAACCTGAGCCAGAACGTCAACGCCCTGGGCGAGGCGGTCGAACCCGGCGCCGTTGCCAAGCGCCAGGTCGAGAAGGTGCAAGACAAGGTGGTCGGCGCCGGCCGCGGGCTGAAGGAGAAGGTCATGGGCAGCGACGACGACTATGGAGACTCCAGCGGCCTGACCGGGAAACTGAGCGACGCCGGAGACACGGTCGGCGACATGGCCGCTTCGGCACGCGCGCAGGTGGAGAACGCGCCGTCCGCCGCCCGGCGCCGCACCCGCGGCAATCCGCTCGCGGCCGGCCTGGTCGCCCTCGGGGCCGGTTGGTTGTTGGGCTCGTTGCTGCCCGCATCCGAGAAGGAACGGCAACTGGCCGCGACCGCCAAGGACGCCGTCGAGGAGAAGGGCCAGCCTCTGCTCGAGGAGGCCAAGTCCGTTGTTCAAGAGGCTGCGGAGAACCTCAAGGAGCCGGCACAGGACGCCGCGAACGCCCTGAAGGAGAGCGCTCAAGAGAGCCTGGAAAAGGTCAAGGCCGAGGGCCAGGGCGCCGCCCAAACCGTCAAGGAAAGCGCGCAGGAGTCGAAGGACGCGGTGCAGCGAGACAGCTGACGCCGAGATCGGCGTCAACCTGAGCGGTCACGTAGTGATCCAGTGGGTCGCCGTTTCGCCGACGCGGAGGTAGGCGCTCTCGACAAGGTGGTCGCGCGGGGTGGCGGACTCGGTCCGCCGCCCCGCGCCGCACGCTAGGAGACGCAGCCCTGCTCACGGCATACGGCACCGCCCTGGCCGTCTATTCCGGGTATGCCGCGGCGAGCCTCGACGCGCGGCGGACATGCGCCGGCGGACAGGTGCCGTCAGGCGTTGTCCCCGCCGGTTGCCAGGGCTGCATCCACCTGACCGCGGTCGGCCATGTCGCCCGCGTCGCCCCACTGCCACTCGCGCACCTCGGGCAGGTCCTCGCCGTGCTCGTAGGCATAGGCCCGAGCCATCGTGCGCTTGTCGACCATGTACTGGCGCAGGTTCGCATAGCGCGCACCCAGCGACGGCACCCGGTCGATGACGTCCATCACGAGGTGGAAACGGTCGAGGTCGTTGCGCATGAGCATGTCGAAGGGCGTCGTCGTCGTGCCCTCCTCCTTGAACCCGCGCACGTGGAAGTGGGAGTCGACGTCGTGCCGGTAGGCCAGCCGGTGGATGAGCCACGGGTAGCCGTGATAGGCGAAGATCACCGGGCGGTCGCTGGTGAAGTAGTTGTCGAACTCGCGCGCCGACAGGCCGTGCGGGTGCTCCCGCTCGTCCTGCAACCGCATCAGGTCGACGACGTTGACGACGCGGACCTTCAACTCCGGGACCGCTTCTCGCAGGATCTTGGCCGCAGCGAGCACCTCGATCGTCGGGATGTCGCCGGCGCAGCCGAGCACGACATCGGGGTGATCGCCGTCGTCCTCCGTGCCCGCCCAGTGCCAGATGCCGATGCCGCGGGTGCAGTGCTTGACGGCCTCTTCTATGTTGAGCCAGTTGGGATTCGGCTGCTTGCCGGCGACGACGACGTTGACATACTGCCGAGATCGCAGGCAGTGGTCGAAGGTCGACAGCAAGGTGTTGGTGTCCGGCGGCAGATAGACCCGGATGATCTCGGCCTTCTTGTTGACCACGTGATCGATGAATCCCGGGTCCTGGTGGGAGAACCCGTTGTGGTCCTGCCGCCACACGTGCGAGCTGAGCAGATAGTTCAAGGACGCGACGGGGCGCCGCCAGCCGATGTGGTTGGTGACCTTGAGCCACTTGGCGTGCTGATTGAACATCGAGTCGACGATGTGGATGAACGCCTCGTACGAACTCATCAGCCCGTGCCGGCCGGTGAGCAGATAGCCCTCGAGCCAGCCCTGGCACTGGTGCTCGGAGAGCATCTCCATGACCCGGCCCTCGGGGGCGAGGTGGTCGTCCTCCGCGTCCGTCGGCAGGTAGTCGGCGTTCCACTGCTTCGACGTGACCTCGTAAACGTCCTGCAGCCGGTTGGAGGCGGTCTCGTCCGGTCCGAAGATGCGGAAGTTGTCCGGATTGGCCTTGACCACATCGCGCAGCCAACTGCCGAGCACGCGGGTCGACTCGTTGATCGAGCCACCCGGGTGGGGGACGTCCACGGCATACTGCCGGAAGTCCGGAAGGGCGAGGTCCTTCAGGACCGCGCCCCCGTTGGTGATCGGGTTGGCGCTCATCCGCTTGGTGCCCTCGGGGGCGAGCGCGGCGATCTCGGGCTTGAGGGCACCGTCGTCGGTGAAGAGTTCCTCGGGCCGGTATGACGTGAGCCAGTCCTCGAGGTCCTGCAGGTGTTCGTCGGTGTCGCGGGCGCTGGCCAGGGGCACCTGGTGGCTGCGCCAGGAGTCTTCGGTGCGCTTGCCGTCGATGGTCTTCGGGCCGGTCCAGCCCTTGGGGGTCCGGAAGACGATCATCGGCCAGGCCGGACGGGGCTGGTCCGTGCCCTCCGGCCGGGACTTGATCTCGGCGATCATGTCGAGCGCCTCATCGAGGATGCCGGCGAAGCGCAGGTGGCAGGCGATGTGGTCCTCGTCGTCGAAGCCGCCGGTGAAGAAGAGCGGCGTATGCCCGTAGCCGCGCATGAGCGCGCCGAGCTCCTCTTCCGGAATACGCGCCAGCACAGTGGGATTGGCGATCTTGTAGCCGTTGAGGTGCAGCACCGGCAGGACGACGCCGTCGGTCTGGGTGTTGACGAACTTGTTGGAGTGCCAACTCGTCGCGAGCGGCCCGGTCTCCGCCTCGCCGTCGCCGACCACCGCGAAAGCCAGCTGGGTCGGGTTGTCGAAGATCGCCCCATACGCATGCGAGAGCGCGTAGCCGAGTTCACCGCCCTCGTGGATCGAGCCGGGGGTCTCGGGGGCGACGTGCGAGGGTATGCCGCCGGGGAAGGAGAACTGCTTGAAGAGCCGTTGAACGCCGTCGACGGTCGGGGGGATGTCCGGGTAGGTCTCGGTGTAGGTGCCCTCGAGGTAGCTGGCGGCGACCAGGCCCGGGCCGCCGTGCCCGGGCCCGGTGATATAGAGGGCGTCCAGGCCGCGCTGCTTGATCGCGCGGTTGAAGTGCGCATAGAGGAAGGTCAGGCCGGGCGTGGTCCCCCAGTGGCCGAGCAGCCGCGGCTTGACGTGATCGCGGGTCAGCGGCTCGCGCAGCAGCGGATTGTCCAGCAGGTAGATCTGGCCGACCGACAGATAGTTGGCCGCCCGCCACCAGGCATCAAGCAGCCGGGCTTCGTCCTCGGTCATCGGGCTGCCCGCGCCGTTGGGCCAGTTGCTCGGTTCCGTCATAGGTCCTCCTGGTCGAGTGAAAGGAATCCCGTCCATTCTCGCCCGAGCGGCCGCCGCACGGGAAGCGGGGTTGATGAACACTTGGATTTCGGTTGCTCCCCGCCCGACGTGGCCCGTTGCGTCCGCGCGCACCGTCGCCGAGGGTCATGCGGCGGACATGCCCCGCTACCGTCGATACCGCAACCATGAAGACGGTCGTCCAGGAGTGCTCTGTCCGAGATCCGCTATGCCGTCGCCGACGCCGTCGCGACGATTACCCTTAACGCGCCGGAGCGTCGCAATGCCTTGTCCGTCGAGTCGGCATACCGACCAGCGCCGCCGTCCGCGTGCCGCGGTCGACGCGGGCCTCGACCTGGCGCTCGCCGCCGACCTGCGGATCGTGTCCACGACGGCAAAGCTCATCCCCGGCCCCAGATCGGCATGCACCCGGGCGGCGGCCACTTCACGCTGCGGAACCGAGCCGCGGGTCGGGAGGCCGCCTCCGGACTTGCCCTGTTCGGCGACACCATCACCGGGGAGCGGGCGGCGGCGATCGGGATGGCCTGGGAGGCGCTGCCGGACGCCGACGTGGGGCCCGGGCCCACGAACTGGCGGCCCAGGTCGCCAAGGATCCCGCTCTCGCCCGGCGCCTCGTTCGCACGTTTCGTCTCGAGACCGCTCCGGGCGGTATGCCGTGGGATGCGGCCGTGGAGGTCGAGCGAGCGCCGCATGTGGTCGTTGCGCCGCAAGCACGGACCAGCATCCACGAGCGCGTGACGGCCGGTCGAGGGCTACGGCGCCCATGTCGGCCGAGACGCAACGCCATGCTGGAAATGCGCTCGGCCAGCACATCGGCCATGCCCCGAACACCCTTGATCTGCCGGTCCAGCATCTCGTGGACCCCGATGAACCCTGGGCCCACGAAATTTCAGTGGCCTTGCTTGGGCGCTAAGGCGAGGTCGTTGAGCGCACGCGGGCGCACCTGCAGCTGGGCTGCCACCTGGTGCCCCACCGAAAGTGTCCGGCCGGGGACGGTGATCGGCGCGTCCGCCTCGGACGACACAGCGGTGGTGGATCAGTTGGCCTTGCGGGTGGCGCGCTGCGTGGTTGCCATCGCCGCAGGCTATGGCCCGAGCGGACGCTCGAACGGGAAATCGGTGGGTCCATTCGGGTTTGCCATGTGGGGGAGAAGAATGGCAATCGCTTCGTCCGCCACGGCGCGATGCCACTGGCCCGGTCTCTGCACCATGGCATGGCCCGCTCCGGCCATCTGCTGAAAGCGGGCGGAGACGCCCGCTGCCACGAGCCGCCGGACGTATGCCGCGGACCGGGCCGGATCGGTGACGCGATCGCGGTCGCCGTGCAGGATGGTGACCCGAGAACCGCGCAGGTGCTCGACCGGTTCGCTGCCGGACAGCCACGGGGCAAGCGCGATGATGCCGCCGCAGTCAGCCCCGGCTGCCAGGGCCACGTGCCCCCCCGACGAGTGCCCGGCAAGGACGATCTGCGCGCGTGGGAGATCGAGGCCGCTCAAGAAGTCGTCCAGGGCTGCTCGGCCCTGGCCACGGGGCCAGCCACCAGCCGGATTGTGGATCTGGGCGACCGTGATCGACCGATGGCTTCGGCGACGGACCTCGAGCGCGAAGGGAGTCATCCGCAGGAAGCGCAGGTCGGCCATGGCCGAGGTGCTGGGTCGCCGGCCGGTTCCACCGTGCAGGAGCACGAGGACCGGCGCCGAGCCATCTCTTGTCCCAAACCAGCGCACGCCCAGGCTCATGAGGTCTCCGGCTTCACCGACGCACGGTATCCCGGATGATGGGGGAGTTATCCGATGCGTCGTGGAGACGTGTTGCGCGACGAAGGGTGGCACGAGCAAGGTGGCGGAAGGGCATACGATCCACGCCCTGGCGGCCCGCCTCAACACGGCGTTCGCCGGACAGCCGGTCCGCGTGAGTTCACCGCAGCACACCTTCGCCGCGGAAGCCGGGCGGCTGAACGGGCACGAGATGCGCCAGGCGAGCGCTCACGGCAAGAACCTCCTGGTGGCTTTTGCCGACGCACCGACTCTGCACGTGCATCTGGGCATGTTCGGGTCCTTCTCGGTCCGTGCTCACAAGCGGGCGATCAGGGACGGATGGTTGCGCACCGAACCGCCCGCGTCGGGTTCCGATGTCGCCGTGGTTGCCGGGGTCCGCAGTCGACCTCAACCTCCTACGCACCCTGTGGTCCGACGCCACCTACCTGATGTCGATCGGGACCGCGGCGGGGTGGATCATCACCGACACCCGCCAGGTCGAACAAGCCGCCCCTTATCTGGATCGAGGCGAACGGGTCCCGAGGTGGCCCAAGGTGTATGCGGTCTACGGCCGCGCCGGCCAGCCCTGCCGACGCTGCGGCACACCGATCGATTCTGCAGCGCAGGGTCGGCAACGCATTTTCTGGTGTCCTCGCTGCCAGCCTTTCGTCGATGATTAGCGACTAGGGTGCGGACAGACTCGGCGTGCAGCTCACCGAGCGTCCCCGAGAGAGGCCCAGCACCCATGTCCATGTCCCTCAGTGAGTTGTCGAAACTGTTGCGCAAGCTGGATATTTGCATGTTGGGCACCCATGGAGCCCGGGGCACGCTCGCCGCCCGGCCGATGAGCAACAACAAAGACGTCGAGTATGACGGCACCTCCCACTTCTTCACCTGGGCGGACTCCCGGATGGCCCGGGATATCCGCCGCGATCCCGGTGTGCTCCTGACGTTCACGGATCCGAAGGGGGTGTTCGTGGCGGTTCAAGGGACCGCAAGGATCACGACCGACAAGAAGCTCATGGCCGAGCACTGGGTCCCGGATGTCGAGCGCTGGTTCGCCGATGGTGTGGAGACCGCGGGCATTTGCATGATCATCGTGGACGCCAACCGGATCAGCTACTGGACCTACGAGCACGGCGACGGCGAAATCACGATGAGGAAGTGACGTGATGGACGCAGATGTCGTCGTCGTGGGGGCCGGACTCGCCGGTCTGCAGTGCGCGCGTACGCTGACGGCGGCCGGCCTCCAGGTCGTCGTCCTCGAGGCGGCGGACGCGGTCGGCGGTCGCGTGCGCACGGAATGCATCGACGGATTCCTGTGCGATCGCGGTTTCCAGGTGCTTAACCCGGCGTATCCGGCAGTCCGTCGCTCGGTGGATCTGGAGGCGCTTGAACTGCAGCAATTCGCGCCGGGGGTCTTGGTCCGTGCGGGTGATGGGTTGCGAGTCGTTGCGGACCCCGTGCGGGCCCCGCAGCTGCTGCGATCCACGTTGTCCAGCGGGCTCGTCAGGCCCGGGGAGCTGCTCGCGCTGACACGCTGGTTGGCGCCGATTCTGGTTGCACCGCAGCGGAATTCGCGATCCCGCGACGAACGTCTGACGCTGTCTCTAGACAACGCAGGAGTGACGGGGCCGCTGCGGCGGGTGATGGATCGGTTCCTGGCCGGTGTGCTGGTGGACAGCTGGGGGACCTCGTCCGCGAACTTCACGCGGCTGCTGCTGCGCAGCTTTGCGCTCGGTGCACCGGGGCTGCCGCGGGACGGGATGAGCGCGTTGCCACAGCAGCTGGCATTGACGCTGGCCGACGTGCGGCTCAACACGGCCGTGCGGTCCGTGCACCCCTCGACGACGGGAGACGGCAGCCACACCGTGACGACCGACGGCGGGACGATAACCGGCCGTGCTGTGGTGATCGCCAGTGACCCGGCGAGTGCCGCGCACCTCGCGGGACTGCCACCAACGCCGATGAAGGGCCTGGTCACGTGGTGGTTCAACGCTCCGCAGGCGCCGGACCACCGGCCGCTGCTCGTGGTCGACGGCCGCCACGGACCGGACGACGGACCGCCGGGGCCGGTCTGGAACACCGCGGTCGTCACCGCCGCGGCCCCGTCGTATGCGACCGGCGGGCGCGTGCTCATTCAAGCCACCACGCTGCTCGACCGGCCCGACGGCGACAGCGACGAACGGACCGTACGAGCGCACCTGGGCGACATCTACCAGTGCGCCACCGGTGACTGGGAGGTCGTCGTTCGCCACCGCATACCGCGAGCGCTGCCCGCCTCCCCTCCGCCGCTGCACCATCACCAGCCCGCCCGGGTCGCCCCCGGTTTGTATGTCTGCGGCGACCACCGCGACACCGCCTCGATCCAGGGAGCATTGGTGTCCGGTGAGCGGGTCGCGGGGCAGGTTCTCGCCGACGTGGGGGCGCCGCAGTAGCAAGGGATGGGGGGTGAGACAGCCCGCCATGGCTGCGCCCTCGCCGATCCCGTGATGCCGGCGCCCGGCGGCAAATCGCCACCCCACTGGATGGGTCACCGCACGCCTCCCCGGCACCGCAGACGATGAGGTTTGCCGCCCTCGCGGAGTTGGCAGCCGCCGGCGGGCGACGCCGGCTCCAGGCGCGGTCGAGTTCATCCGGGTGGCCGCCGGCCAGGGCTGGTCTCGCGGGTCGACAAAGCCCGAGAACACGCTCTGAGCCGGCGGGGGCACGACGCCCCCTTCTGCGGAGCGGGGGCGCGGCATACGATCGAATGCGAGGAAAGGACCGCGCCGTGACGCCGAACTCCGCCAAACCATCCCAGAGTCCTGACCAGCTCTTCGGGATCACCGGACTGCTCACCGACGACGAGCTGGTGGTCCGGGAGACGGTCCGCAATCTCATGGCGCGCGACGTGCGGCCGCACCTGCAGGAGTGGTATGCCTCCGGGGAGATTCCCGTGCGCGAGCTCGCCGCGGCGTTCGGCGGGGTGGGGTTGCTGGGGATGCACCTGCAGGGGTATGGCTGTGCCGGGACGAGCGCGACCGCCTACGGTCTCGCGTGCCACGAGTTGGAGGCCGCCGACAGCGGCATCCGCTCGCTGGTCTCGGTGCAGGGGTCGCTGGCGATGTACGCGATCTATCGCTTCGGCAGCGAGGAGCAGAAGCAGGAGTGGTTGCCGCGGATGGCGACCGGAGAGGCCATCGGCTGCTTCGGGCTCACCGAGCCGGACTACGGCTCCAACCCCGGCGGCATGCTCACCCGCGCGACCCGCGACGGCGACGACTGGATCCTCACCGGGACCAAGATGTGGATCACCAACGGCTCGGTCGCCGATGTCTCCATCGTGTGGGCCCAGACGACCGACGCGCCGAGCGGCATCCGCGGGTTCGTCGTCCCGGTCGCCACGCCCGGCTTCTCGGCACCGAAGATCGGCTCCAAGCTCTCGCTGCGGGCGTCGATCACCTCTGAACTGGTGCTCCACGACGTGCGGCTGCCGGCGTCGGCCATGCTGCCCGAGGCGGCGGGCCTGTCGGGGCCGCTGTCCTGCCTGACCGAGGCCCGGTTCGGGATCATCTTCGGCGCCCTCGGTGCCGCCCGCGACTGCCTCGAGACGACCATCGCCTATGTGCGCGACCGGGACCTGAACGGGCGCCCGCTCGCGGCATACCAGATCACCCAGACCAAGCTCGCCGACATGGCCCTGGCCTACGGCAAGGGAATGCTGCTCGCGCTGCACCTCGGCCGGCTCAAGGATGCCGGCGCGCTGCGGCCCGAGCAGGTCTCACTCGGCAAACTCGACGCGTCCCGCGAGGCGATCGCCATCGCGCGGCAGTGCCGGACTCTGTTGGGCGCCAACGGAATCACGCTTGAGTACCCAGTCATGCGGCACGCCAACAATCTGGAGTCGGTGCTCACCTACGAAGGCACCGCCGAGGTGCACCAGCTGATCCTCGGTCAGCAGCTGACGGGGTATGCCGCGTTTCGCTAGCGTCGTTCCGCCGCGAGGGCGGCCCCGAAGCGGTCGGCAGCGGGTTCATGGAGTCATGGCCGGCTCGCCGCCGCTGCACCGCTCATCGCTCGGTATGTGGCCCGCGCGGGCCGGCTAGTTCGGTCCTGGGGAGGTGGGAGCCGACGCTCCACGCTCTGGGCGATCTGCGGAACCTAACGATGCCAAGCCGATCCCGCCGGCGCTCGTGGCCTTCTCCATGGGCGATCCGGCTTGCGCAACGCGCCGGATCGCACACCCGACTGGGTGGTTGGTGCAGACCCGGAAGAGGGGAGAATCTGCCCGGTGAGAGGATTCCTCGACTACCTCGGCATCGCCTTAGCCGACCCCGACGACGTGGCACGGCCAGGAAACGACGCCGGCGTGCGCATCGTCACCACGGCACAGCATGCCAACATCAATGGCACCGTCCACGGCGGTCTCATCGCGACTCTCGTGGACTCGGTCATGGGCCAGGCCGTCCGCTCGGGCCTCGAGGAGGGCGAGCGCTCCGCGACAGTGTCCATGACCGTCACCTACCTCGCCCCGGCCGAGGTAGGGCAGGAGCTCTGCGCAAGCGCCGAGGTCCGCCGCCGCGGCCAATCGCTCGTCATGGCCGAGGCCGACGTCATGGCGGGCGAGACCGCCGTCGCGCACGCTGTCGCGACCTTTTCGGTCACCTCCGCAGACTGAGCGGTCGCCTGCGTCGCGGACAGCGTCACGGCCCACAAAGCAGGAGGCGACGTGGGCACAGGCACACGCCGCCACGCAGATCCAGCCGAGTGCCGTCGCGGCGCGCCGGGCCCCGTTAAGTCTGTTCGACGTTGAAAGCATCCCCCCGGATGGCGGCATGCATGCGTTCGAGGCGGACTGATTGCTCTTTGGCACGGTCTGCCAACTCGAGCCACTCGTCGGAGGCCAAGCCCAAGGCGGGGGAGAGGACGGCAAGCTCTTGCCAGAGACCGGCCTTCGCGTTCACGGCGCCCCTGGCGAGTTCCAGTTCCAGTAAGGGCGTCATCGGTGAGCGTGTGAACAGTCGGCGGTTGAGCTTAAGGCGGCCCAGCTGTTCGACGACCTTGCCCGCGATGAGGCGCGCGGAATGGTGCCCTAGGCCCAGCTCGTCGATGAGCCGAGAGAGTCGGCGATGCTCACGATCGAGGTCGGCCGCGAACTCGACCAGATCCTGGTGGATCGGAAGATCGGTGTACTCGCGTGCCATGCGCTGCGCACGTGACTTGCCCGCGGTTGCTCCTGCGAGGTGATCGTTGAGGTAGAGCTGCAGCAGGTCGCGGTCGAGGCTGTCCGGCACCAGCGGGTCAGGTTGAGGCGAGGAGGTCATACCCGCGATCAAAACACGCACCCCGACTCGCGCGCCGCACCCCTAGATGTGAGGCCCGCCCCCGCCAGGTCACCGATCTGTGGGCGGCGGGTCGGCCTGCGGGATCGGGCTGTGCACCATGGAGTTCAGGTTGTCCGCCTCCAACTCGGCTCGCGGGTCCTCAGCTGCTGGGTCCGAGCCCTCTGATTCGACCGGCGCCGGCTGGAGTGGCGAACCCACCTGACCGTCATCCACCCGCTGTCCAGAGTCCTCATGGGTGGCGATCAACGGATCGGATGTATCCCGATCGTGCGGCTGTTCGGGCATATCGGCCACGTTCATGACTCTCCTTCGCTGCGCCGCTACGGGTATGCCCCCATCGGGAAACATGTGGCACACACGACCTGATGTCATCAGGGTCCTACAGGCTGTCCGCATGTGATAGTGAGACACCCCCATACCGTCAGCAGAAGGAAAACGGATGTCCACCGACGCCATCACCGTCTTGAAGGCCGACCACAAGGAAGTCGCCCGCCTGTTCGCAGAATTCGAGAAGAAAGCCACCACCCCCGCGCGCAAGGAACAGATCGTCCGCAAGGTCATCGAGCTCCTGACGGTGCACACCTACATCGAGAACGAAATCCTCTATCCCGAAGCTCGCGAACGGGTTCCCGACCTCGAGCAGCACATCCTGGAGTCCTACGAAGAGCATCACGTCGTCGACCTGCTCGCGACCGAGCTGGATGCGATGACGCGCGAGGACGAACGCTTCGAGGCCAAGTTCACCGTCTTGATCGAAAACGTGCGCCACCATGTCAAGGAAGAGGAGGACGAGTGGTTCCCGAAGCTGCGGGCCGCGCTCGGCCGCTCCCAGCTATCCGAAATGGGCGCCCGGATGCTCGAGCTGAAAAAGACCGCTCCAACTGGGCCATCGCAACCGTCCGCGTTGAAGAAGGCCATTGACGCCGTCGTGTCATAGGAGCGTCGGTGGCTGCACGGTCAAAGGGGCCCGCAGCCCACCCAGCGTTGTTCAGGACGAGTCGCTGCGTGTCTCTTTTTGATCGCGGCTCGGGAGGTCTGGGCGGTGTCGTCACGTCGTGGCTGCGTCATGGCCCTCGAGCGTCAACTCTCTCCACGCGTCCCCGGGCCGAAGCCATCAACGCCGAGGCCGCTTCTTTCGCCGGTTTCTTCAGGTCTGGTTCGGTCTCCTGACCAACTTCATTCACTTCGTTGATGAGGGGTGGGACTTCTCCTCCTCGAGCGCTTCTTTGGCGGTGTCGCGAGTTGGCGTTCCTTCGCCCCCGTGAGCAAGGGGGATCGGAGGAGCCACCCAGCCCTAGGTCGACCGCCATTTCCCCCGGCCACTCCGGAGGGTGTATCGCGGTGCCGCCCGCCGTGCATATGGTCGTGGCCCGGCGCGATTGCGCAAACCACAGGAAGCGCCAACCGCAGGAAGGAATGAGATGACGCACCGCATACCCGAACGCCGGCCGGCTGCCTCAGGGCTCGCCCTGGTCGTCGGCGCGTCGCGGGGCTTGGGCATGGCCATCGCCGCCGACCTCACGCAGCGCGGCCACCCGGTGGTCATCTGCGCCCGGACCGGCGATGACCTCGAGACCGCGCAGGCCCAGCTGACGGCGCGGCGGCCCGGAGCGACCGTGCACACGCGCGTGGTCGACATCGGCGACGAACACGCGGTCGATGCACTCGTCGCGGACGTCGAAGAGACCCTCGGCCCCATCGACATCGCGATTGCCGTGGCCGGCACCATCCAGGTCGGGCCCGCAGAGACGATGACGACGGAGGAGTTCCGGGACGCCATGGGCACCATGGCCTGGGGCCCGATCCATCTCGCGTGGTCGGTCCTGCCCGCCATGCGCCGCCGCGGTCATGGCCGTATCGGCGTCATCACCTCGATCGGTGGCATCGTCTCGCCGCCCCATCTACTGCCTTATGCCACAGCGAAATTCGCGGCGGTCGGCTTCTCCGACGGGTTGGCGGCAGCCCTGTCGGGGACAGGTGTGACGGCGACGACGGTCGTGCCCGGCCTGATGCGGACCGGCTCTCACCGGCGGGCCCAGTTCGCCGGCGATGCGGCCGCTGAGTACGCGTGGTTCGCCCCGGCCGCATCGCTGCCGCTCTTGAGTATGGACGTGGAGCGGGCGGCGGCGCGCATCGTCGCCGGCGTTCTGCGCGGCCGGCCGATGGTCATCCTGACGCCCTTGGCCAAGGTCGGAGTGCGCGTGCGCGGATTGATGCCGGCAACGACGACGCGCGTCATGGGTCTGGCAAACCGGCTGCTGCCGGAGTCCGACCGCGCCCCCCGAGAACTCGGAACAATCCGCCCGCGCCTGGTCGAGGGCGGCGAGGCGGACCGGCGGCTCGGCTCGCCACTCGTGCGCCGCTTGACCGTGCTGGGCGAGCGGGCCGCCGACACCTGGAACGAACGCCGCGGCGAACGAAAGGAACAACTGTCATGAAGGCCCTCACCTGGCAAGGAATGCGCTCCGTCGAGGTCCGGGAGGTCCCGGATCCGGTCATCGTCGACCCGACGGACGCGATCGTGCGCGTGACCTCGACCGCGATCTGCGGTTCCGACCTGCACCTGTACAACGTGCTCGCCCCGTATCTCCAGCCGGGCGACATCCTCGGTCATGAGTTCATGGGCGTCGTCGAGGAGGTCGGCAGCGCGGTCGCCAATATCGCTGTGGGAGACCGGGTCGTCGTCCCCTTCAATATCTCCTGCGGACACTGCTGGATGTGCGATCGCGGCCTCTTCGCCCAGTGCGAGACGACCCAGAACCGAGACCAAGGCAAGGGCGGGAGCCTGTTCGGCTACACCGCGTTGTACGGCTCGGTGCCCGGCGGTCAGGCCGAGCGGGTGCGCGTCCCGCACGCCGACTTCGGACCGGTCAAGGTTCCGGACGGACCGGCCGACGAACGGTTCCTCTTCCTGTCCGACATCCTCCCGACGGCCTGGCAGGGGGTGACCGCCTCCGGGGTGCAGCCCGGTGAGACCTTGGCGGTGCTGGGCGCCGGTCCGGTCGGCCTGCTGGCCGTGTCCGCCGCACAACATCTCGGCATCGAGAAGGTGATCAGCGTGGACCTGGTCCCGGAGCGACTTGCGGCTGCCGCCGGCCGCGGTGCGCGCACGGTCGACATGGGTTCGGTCACCTCCGTCGGCGACGCCCTGCGGGACCTGACTGACGGGCGCGGCCCCGACGCCGTCGTCGACGCTGTCGGCATGGAGGCCCACGGCAACCCGGTCGCGGGCGCCCTGATCTCCGCAACGGCACGAGTCCCGAAGCCATTGGCGCGCAAGGCAATCGAAACCGTAGGCATCGACCGGCTCAATGCGCTGCATACGGCCATCGACGCGGTGCGGCGCGGCGGCTGCGTCTCGTTAAGCGGTGTTTACGGCGGCAGTGCGGACCCCATGCCGCTGATGGACATGTTCGACAAGGCGATCACCATGCGCATGGGCCAGTGCAATGTCCGCCACTGGACCGACCGGTTGCTCGAGATCCTGTGTCAAGAGGACGACGTGCTCGGTGTGGAGGCGCTCACCACCCATCGCGCCGGGCTCGACGAGGCCGCGGAGATGTACGCCACCTTCGATGCGCGCACGGACGGTTGCATCAAGGTCGTCATGAAGCCGTAGCCGGCAGGTTCAGCTCACGACGTGTCGATCGGTGTGCAATTGCCGTCATTCGACTTCACGGGCGAGTCCACCTTCCTCCCGGCCCGGATGCGGGTTTCGACCCGGCTCCAACCACGGCTCGAGGGCCTCATAGACCCAGTCGAGAAGGACGTCTCGCTCGTCATGGCCCGCTGCGGTACGGCCCAGTCGGTTGCTCGGACGCGCCTGGCGGTCATGCCAAAGCCGGCCACCGGGCAGCCGGGTTTCGGTGGCCGCGAGCCACGTGATGGTATCCGCCCCTGCGTCCGCGTCGCGCAGGACGGGATGGGTCAGCCGCGCGAATCCGGGCAGGGATTCGCGCACCCCGGGAGTGTCCACCCACCCCGGGTGCATGGCGGCCACCGTCAGATCGGACCACCTGTCCTGGAGCGGCTGGAGCAGTTCCACCTGAGCCCGCTTGCTGCGCGCATAAGCCTTGGCCGGCCGATAGGGCTCCTCGCGGTAGGCGAGATCATCGATACGCAGGCGCTGCGCGTACATGCCGCCCGAGGTCACCAACACGACCCGGCCTCCGCTGAGGCGACGCCGCAGCAGTTCCGTCAGCAGCGCCGGTCCGAGCACGTGGACGGCCATCGACTGCTCGAACCCTTGCGGTGTCAGGGTGTGCCGCGCCGGCATCACCCCTGCGTTGTGCACGAGCCCCGAGAGATCGATTCCCTTCTCGTCCAACTCTTTCGCACACGTGGCGACCGAGTCGAGATCGGCCAGATCGCACATCCATACGGTGCTTGCGCCTGGCAGAGCAGCGGCGACAGGGGTCGCCTTGTCAGGATTGCGCACGATGAGATGGACGTGGGCACCTAGGTCCGAAAGCTGCCGAGAGGCGGCCACGCCGATGCCGGAAGAGGCACCCGTGACCGCGATGTGCTTGCCCACCAAGGCATTCGGACGCGGGTCGTCGGGCCACGCCGGCAGATGCCGGCGGAGGAGATAGCCGGGCTCGCCGAATCCCCCGGCGATGCTCGCATCGAGCGCCTTGTCGATGGCGCGTCCGGCAAGGCCGGCAAGGCTGGTCAGAGACACGGTCACGACCGGGCAGTGAGCGAGTCGAGGACCGTCTTCATCTGTGCCGCAGTGCGATTCGCGAGCCGGTTCAGCAGAATCCGCATGACGGGGCCGAGGAAGCGTGCCGGTCCCTGCAGGGTGAAGTCCGCCCGATAGATCACGTCGCTACCGCCACCGGCGGCCACGGTCGTGATGGTGTCGCGGGATGTCGTGGTCCGGTTCGAGCCCTCGATGACGAGGCGGTCATCCGTGCGGTCGATGACCTCGTAGACGAGTTCGACGGTGCGTCCGGCGAAGGTGGAGACATTGCGATAGCGCGTGCCCACTCCGCCATCGCCGGAGATGAGGGCGCAGGACTTGGTCCCGCTGTCCCACTCCTCGGCGTTGGTGAAGTCGGCGAGATAGGTGCTCACCGTCTCGGCGTCGGTGGTCGTGGAGACGGTGCGTTCGATGGTGATCATGACTTCCTTCGGTTGCGTCGGGTGATGTCGGCGGTCAGAGCTGTGGCGAAGGCGCACCACGCGGCATACGGACTGAGCAGCCTGCGCCGCCGCGGCCGGGTCGAACCTGCGCGCCGGGCCAGGTCGGCACTCGATGCCGTGAGCAGGATGGCCTCGGCGCTGGCCAGCGGCAGTCGCCCGAGGCCGAAGAAGAGGGCGCTCCAGCCCGCGTTCAGCACCAAGTTCGCGCCAAGCGCCGTTCGGTATGCCGTCGCCTCCTCGGTGCGGCCCTGTCGTTCCAGCGTGGTCAGGTGCGCGGCCGAGGTGCCGGCGATGAGGGCGTAGAGGCTGGTCCACGCGATCGGGAAGGCTGCCTTTGGTGGCTGCCACGCGGGCTTGTCGAGTCGTCGATACCACTGTGACTCGGGATCGGTGACGGCTGTGCCGGCGGCTGCGGTGGCCACGACAGCCGCCGTGCAAAGGGCCAGGTTGCGTGGCCCGGTGTCCGGTCGCGCGTCGCGCATCGCCGTGCGGATTGCCTCGTCGACGCCGATCTGGCAGGGCCCCCCGAGATACTCGTCGAGGTCGGACTCGTGGGCTACGGCAGGGTGGATAAGGCTTCCGACGAGGGGCTGGGCCAGGGCCGCATCGACGGGCGTGATCAGACCGACCCACAGGCTCGCCAGCCCCGGCGTGAGCACGGGCAAGGGCAGGATCAGCCGCCGGCGCCGACCCGTGGCCTCGGCGAAGGTTTGCATGAGCTGGCGGTAGCTCAACACGTCCGGTCCGGCGATATCGAAGGTGCGATTGACGCCGGAGGGGAGGTCCGCTGCCGCCCGTAGGCAGCGAATGGCGTCCTCGGCGGCGATGGGCTGCACAGGGTTGTCCACCCACGACGGCGTGACCATGGCCGGGAGCCGGCTGGTGAGGTAGCGCAGCATCTCGAAGGAAGCCGATCCGTCCCCGAGGATGACGGCTGCTTGCAGGCACGCGGCGGGCACGGAGGAGTCGAGGAAGATACGGCCGATCTCGACGCGAGATCGCAAGTGCGGGGAGAGCCGCTCGTCGCGCGGATGCAGTCCTCCGAGATAGACCAGCCGCTGCACCCCGGCTCGCTCCGCCTCCTCGGCGAAGAGCGTCGCGGCCGCACGGTCCCGCTCCTCGAAGCCGGTGGTGTCTGCCTCCATCGAATGGATGAGGTAGTACGCCACGTCGACTCGGTCCAGCGCGCGGCGCAGGTCCTCCGGTCGTGACGCATCCCCCACCACGACGTCCACCTCGTCGCGCCAGGCTTGACGTTCGACGCCGTCGGGGGAACGGGTCAGGACCCGGACGGTGAAGTCCTCGAGGAGAGCAGGAACCAGCTGCCCTCCGATGTATCCGGACGCACCGGTCACCAGAACCGTTCGTTTCCCCGGGTGCCCTGCCGGCGAAGTAGATTGTGCGGCAGGGGAATCCGTCGTACTCATGCGAGCGTCTCCAATATCGGGGGTAGCAGGAAGAGCATCGAGCTCGACCAGATGACGTGGGTGAGGATGGGGCCGAGCACTCCACCGGTGACCCGGCGTTGCAGCCCGGTGAGCAACCCGAGCAGAGCGGCGGCCAGGACGAGCATGGGGTTGCCGGTGCCCGCGGTCGTCAGGGCATAGACGGCAGTGGTGATCGTGACGGCATAGCGCCGTCCGATGGCGGCATACAACGCGCCGCGAAAGTACAACTCTTCGGCGATGCCGTTGACAGCGACGATGGCGGCGATCAGCCCGAGCGAGCCGACTCGGGCGTGATCGAGGACTGCGTTGACCTGCGCGCTGAGCGCAGGCACCTGCGCGACCACGAGGGCGCCGAGGGCGAAGACCACAACCAGCAGCCCGCCCAGCGCCAGGCTCTGCACGATCGGAAGGGCGTCGGGACCGCCGGCGCGGGTGTGCGCGCGGCCGAGATGGAGCGGCCCGGACGCCAACGCCCCGGCGCTCCAGATTCCCGCGAGCAAAAAGGTTGCCCAGGAAAAGGCAGGGTCCCCGGGGGGGATCCGCAGCGCCCAGGCGAGCACCGCCGACCCGCAGAGCAGGGCGACCGCGGCGACCACGCGGCGGCGCCGGAAGGCGGCGTCGGTCTGCGCGTGGTCGCGGGTGACCGGCGCGACGAGCGCGGCGTGCAGGAAGGCGCGCAACTCGGCGACTGGCCCCCTCCGGAGCCGTCGGTGGCCGGCAGCGGCCGGCCCCGTCATGGGTTCGCCCCTCGTGCGGCATACCGGTCCAACGCCTCTTGGCGCTCGGCCGCATGGTCGACGATTCGTGGCGGGTAGCCTGCGACGTGCGGGCCGGGGTGCTTCCACGGCTCGTGCGCCGCCGCCCCCGGCAGGTGTGCCAGCTCAGGCACGTAGCGGCGGACATACTCCCCGTCGGGATCGAAACGGAGCCCCTGGGTGACAGGGTTGAAGATGCGGAAGTAGGGCGCTGCGTCAGTCCCGGTCCCGGCCACCCACTGCCACCCGTGGGAGTTGGAAGCCAGATCGCCATCGCGGAGCAGGTCGAGGAAGTGGCGGGCGCCGTGGGGCCACCAGATGTGCAGATCCTTGGTCAGGAACGAGGCGGTGACCATGCGGACGCGGTTGTGCATCCACCCCTCCGCGCGCAGCTGACGCATCCCGGCATCGACGAAGGGATAGCCGGTGCGGCCTGCCTGCCAAGCTGAGAGATGTTGGGCGGCAAGGGGATTCGTCTCGGGATGGTCATACTGCATGCCGTGAAGGCTGTCCTTGAGGTCGTGCCACGCGGACCGCGGATGGTGCCACAGCACATCGGCATAGAACTCGCGCCACGCCAGTTCGGTAATGAATCGCTCGACGCCGTCGCTGCGGGTGGCGGCCCGTGACCGCAGGTCGGACAGCAGCGTCCGGGGATGGATGGATCCGAGCTTCAAGGCGGTCGACAGGCGTGAGGTCGCCTCGTGGTCGGGGCGATCGCGATCCCGGCCGTAGCCCGCGATCTCATCCGTGAGGAACTCCTGCCACCGAGCCCGCGCCTGCGCCTCCGTCACGGGAAAGGGGTGCGTTGCGGTGCCGGTCTCGGGAAGGTCGGCCGAGACCACGCGGGTATACCGGACCCGGGCCGGCGGGTCCGGCGGGCTCGGGACGGGGCTGTCGCGCCAGGCCCGAGCGAACGGCGTGAAGACGTGGAAGGGCATCCCGGCTCGCGTGCGCACCCTGCCGGGCGTCACGGCATACGGCGAACCGGTCGCGATCCACTCCACCCCGGCTCGCGCCAGGGCCTGCCGGACGGCAGCGTCCCGGTGCCGGCCGTAGGGCGTGACCTCGGCGGAGACGTGCACGGCGCGGGCGCGGGCCTCAGCGCAGACCGCGGGAACGACGTCTCGCGGGTCACCGACTCGCACGACGAGTCCGTCGAGATCCTCGCGCAGGGCGCGGACGGCATGGAGGTAGGATTGGAACCGCGGGCTGTCCTGGGTCAGGACCGGGTCGAGCACGACCAACGGGACGATCGGCCCCTCGGCGGCCGCGGCGCAGAGCGCCGGGTGGTCGCGAACGCGCAGATCCCTGCGTAGCCACACGACACCGGTCATGCCCTAACCTTAGACAAACCTTGGACAAATCGCCTCGTCGACGGACGACGTCTTTGGGTCAGGAAGGACATGAACGACGTGGACAATGCGGATCGGCGGCCGAGCGTGATCGTCGTCGGTGCCGGTGTGTCCGGGCTCACCGCCGCCCACCGGCTCGCCCGCACCCACCGGGTGACGCTCGTGGAGGCCGACGAGCGTCTCGGCGGGCACGCCCACACCCATGAGGTGCCGACGGCCGACGGCCCGCTGCGCATCGATTCCGGATTCATCGTGCACAACGAGCGCACCTATCCGACATTTCTCAGCCTCTTGCGCGACATCGGGATCGCCACCCGGCCCACGGAGATGAGCATGTCGGTGACCTGCGACGCCTGCGGCCTGTCGTATGCCGGCGGCAAGGGACTCGGAGGCATCCTCGCCGACCCCGCTCGCGTCGCCGATCGCCGCTTCCGCGCGCTCCTCCAGGACGTGCCACGCTTCCATCGGGCCGCTCGGGACGTGCTCGCGTCGGGAGACCGCGAGACGACGTGGGGCGGCTTCCTGGCCGACCACGGATTTTCCCCATACTTTGTCGGCCACTTCGCCGGGCCGCTGGTCGCGTGCGTCTGGTCGGCCGGACAGCGGGTCGCGTTGGACTATCCCGCGCATCACCTCTTCGCCTTTCTCGACAATCACGGCATGCTCAGCGTGACCGGTTCACCGACGTGGCGAACGATCGTCGGCGGATCGGCGCGCTACGTCGAGGCGCTGGCCGCGCTCCTTCCCGACATCCGCACGGGCGCGGGCGCCGTCGCCGTGAGGAGACTCGACCGGGAGGTCGAAGTGCGGCTGGCGGACGGGTCGGTGCTGGCAGCCGATGGGCTGGTCCTTGCGGTGCACGCCGACGACGCCCGCACGATCCTGACCGACGCGACGGCGTCCGAAGCTGCTGCGCTGGAAGCGATTCCATACTCGGACAATCACGTTGTGCTGCACCACGACGAGCGCGTCCTCCCGCGACGGCGCCGGGCCAGGGCGAGCTGGAACTACCGGCAGTCCACGTGTGCCAATCTGACCCAACCGGCCCGGGTGGACTACTGGATGAACCGCTTGCACGGCCTCGATGGGGCTACTCAGTTCATCGTCTCGCTCAATGCGAACGACGTCGATCCCTTTACCTATCTCGCCCGAATGCGCTATCGACACCCCGTTTTCACTCGCGAGTCCGTTGCTGCGGCGGCGCGATTGCGAGATCTGGGCGGCCCTCGCCTCGCCTTCGCCGGGGCTCACCTGGGCTGGGGTTTCCATGAGGATGGCGCCCGGTCGGGGCTCGAGGCCGCGGAGCGCATCGCCGCAGCGACGAGGTGGGCATGATGCGCGACACCGGCGCGCAACTCGTGCGCGTGCGCATCACCCACCACCGCTTCTCGCCGATCCGGCACCAAGTGCGCTTTCGTGGCTACCTGTGGCTGGTCGACGTCGCCGCGATCCCCCGGGCTCGCTGGTTCGCGGCCATCCTGCCGCGTGATCACTTCGGCGGCCAGGCCGACAGCATCGTCGAGTCACTCGGGGAGTTTCTCCGCACGCGCGGGGAGGCCGTGCGGGACGGTGAGCGCGTCCTGATGATGACGAACGCGCGTGTTGCCGGGCATGTCTTCAATCCCCTGACGACCTATTTCGGCGTGGCTTCCGATGGCCGCGTGCGCTGGGTGGTGCTGGAGATCCACAACACGTACGGCGAGCGCCATGCGCACCTCCTCCATCCCGACCGGCACGGACGAGCCGTGGTCGCCAAGGAGTTCTACGTCTCGCCCTTCTTTCCCGTCAGCGGGGAGTATGCCGTCATCGCACGACTTGAGCGAGACCGAGTTGTCCTGTCCATAACATTGCGGGAAAACAGCATTCGCCGATTCGCGGCAACATTGGTGGGTGACCGCGTGCCAGCCACGCGGGCCCGTCTGCTCACCGCCATGGCCACCACACCACTGATCACCTACCAGGTTTCGACCCGCATCCGCATCCACGGCATCTGGCTCTGGCTGCGCCGGCTGCCGGTCCAAATCCGTCCCGCCCACATCCCCCCGGAAGGCTTCCGATGACGGCCGCACCCATCGCCCGACTGTGGGCGTGGTCCCGCCCGGCGACGCAACCCGACGACCCGCGGCGAGCTCGCGTGCGGGGACGGGCAGTTCGCCTCCTGACCCGCCGCATGGCCGATCGCGCGGGCGTTCGCATCACGCTGCCCGACGGCAGCGGCATGGGACCCGACTGCGGTGACGCGCCGCACCTTCTCGTGCATGACGAGCGGATCTTCGACCGCATCGGGATCGACTTCAAGATCGGTGTCGGGGAAGGCTTCGTCGCCGGGGAGTGGGGACCCGGCCCAGGCACCGACCTCGCGGATCTGCTCGCCCGGTTCGCCGCGAACCTTGGCGACCTGGTGCCACCGGTCCTCACGAGATTCCGGAGATTGGTCGAGCCGCGGCAACCGGAACGCCATCGCAATGACCGCGCCGGAGCCCGAGCCAATATCTCCCACCACTACGACCTGTCCAATGACGCCTTCGCCGTGTTTCTGGACGAGACGATGACCTATTCGGCGGCCTGGTTCGCACCCGAGGACCCGGCGGGACCGGCCGGCCTAGCCACCGCACAACGGCGCAAGGTTGCCGGCATCCTCGACCTGGCTAATGTCGGCGCGGGGACAGAGGTGCTCGAAATCGGTTCTGGATGGGGACAACTGGCGATCCAGGCGGCAGAGCGGGGCGCGCTGGTCCACACGATCACGCTCTCTCACGAGCAACAGAGCCTCGCGCGCGAGCGCATCGCCGCCGCGGGCTTCGCCGATGTCGTCGACGTCGAATTGCGCGATTACCGCGATATCGCGGGACGCTACGACGCCGTCGTCAGCGTCGAGATGATCGAGGCCGTCGGCTACGAGTTCTGGCCGCGATACTTCCGGAGCCTGGCTGACGCGGTGCGCCCCGACGGGCAGGTGGCGATCCAAGCCATCACGATGGCGCACTCCCGCATGCTCGACTCCCGGCACGCCTACGGCTGGATCCACAAGCACGTCTTCCCCGGTGGGCTGATCCCCTCGTACGCGGTGATCGCTCACCATGCGTCGAGCGCCGGGCTGCGGGTGACGGCGCGTCGCTCCCTGCGCGACGATTACGCACGCACGCTGCGGGAGTGGCGTAAAGCATTGTTGGACAACCCCGGAGCCGTCCGCGCCGCGGGTCTCGACGACCGCTTCCTGAAGGTATGGGAGTTCTATCTCGCCTATTCGGAGGCCGGCTTCCGGTCCGGGCACCTCGACGTGCTGCAGCTGCGCCTGACCCCGCGGACGGCGGATGGCTAGGGTCGGCCCGTGTACACGATCAAGGCCGTCGCGGAGGCGACGGGGATCCCGCCGGCTACCTTGCGTGCCTGGGAGCGGCGGTATGCCGTGGTCCGCCCCCCGCGCAGCCCCACCGGCTACCGCCTCTACGACGAGTCACTGATCCAGGACCTGCGGGTGATGCGGGAGCTCGTCGCCGTGGGCCACCCGGCCAGCGAGGCGGCGCGGATCGTCGCCGGAAGGCGACAGGATGTCGCGGCAGCGTCGCCGTCACCACCCATCTCGGAGCTCATCGCGGCGGCCCGCTCCGCTGATCCGGCTGTCATCTCCGCCGCCGTGGCTGCTGGGCTGGCCGCACCATTGCCGGTCGCCGTTTCCGGCTGGCTCGTCCCGGCCCTGACTGCCGTCGGCGAGGGGTGGGTCGATGGCACCGTGGGCATCGCGACCGAGCACCTGATCTCCCACGCTATCCATCGGGCTTTGGCCACCCGCTTGCACCGCTATACCGCCACTGCACGCGCTGCTCCGGTGCTTGTGGGCCTGCCGAGCGGCAGCCACCACGAATTGGGGGCATTGGCATTCGCCGCGCTGGCGGCCCGGGACGCCCTGCCGGTCCGCTATCTGGGCGCCGACCTGCCCGCCGCCGCCTGGGTGCAATGCGCGCGCCAGACACGTGCGGCCGCGGCCGTCATCGCGGTGCCTACCCACGTCGACGTGGCGACCACCCGGCGGACGACCAAGGCACTCGCGAGCGTCCCGGCCATTCGCGTCTTCGCGGGCGGCGCATACCAGGACGACATCTGCGAGACCGCAACACCCCTGGGGCACGACATCGTGACCGCCGTCTCGGTCCTGCGCGCCCGCCTGGAGTCGCGTCCGTGACGCGATGCCCGGGGTCTCGTCCGGCGCAACAAGTCCCCGTCGCCTGAGATGTTGGCGTCGGTGTCCCCCGCCGGAGCGGGTCACCCGGATCGATCGTCGCCGATCTCCTTGGGAGAGAAGGGGGCCTGCCACGTCGTTTCAACGCTGCGTCCTGAGTATTGCCGCGCTTCCGATGCTTCGCCATGATCGGCGGCCATCGGGTTGACCGACCCTTGCACCTTGGTGTCGCGGCGGCGAATGGCGGTGCGCATCCGATCGAAACCCCCTTCGGCGCGCAACTTCTCGAACTGCTCGTGCAGGTTGAAGACGAGCGTGGGCAGCGGCGCTCGCCGGGCGATGCGTGAGGCCCGGGGGTGCAGTCCCACGATGAAGTAGGCGCGCCCGGCGTGGCTGAAGGCAAATTGCGGGGCCTCCGGGTCTGCGGCGACGCCATCGGCCCACGGGTGCGTGTCCTCGTCGTGCAGCTGTTGCAGGACCTGCCAAAGCCGGGCCTCGAAATCCTTCTCAGTGGGCGTCACGGGCTCGCGGAAGACGGCGATGAAGGAGACGAAGTCCTCGGGGTCGCGGTTGGCGTTCGAGAAGGCCTCCAAGTGGACTGCCAGCTGCGCGACCGCGTCGGGATCCGCCATCGAGTCCAGGACGACGATCCGGGCAGCATCGCGTCGGAACACCGATCGCGCGCCGAGACAAGGGTATTCGGGATGAGCGATCATGCGGGCCACCGCATCCGAGATCGCGTCCTCGCCGGCGTCGGCGAGCGACTCGCGGGCAATGTCGCGCAAGTACTCGTTCAGCGGTGGCCAGGTTCGTTCGACTGTTGTCACGCTTCGACCCTTGCCAAATCGGGGGTGCCGGCGAACCATCCGCAGGGGTGCCCGCGGACGCGTCCACGCCAACACCTCGCCGTGCAGCCCGCGACCAGGCACCGATCAGGTTGCGTCGGCATCACCCGAAAACCCCGCCATCCCGGCGGTCAGGCTGGCATCGTGTCAGCCGTGACGAGCAGCGATTACTGGGATGAGGCGACGGCGCAGCGGTATGACGTGGCGTGTGCCGACATGTTCGCGCCCGATGTCTTGGCACCGGCCGTCGAGTTCCTGGCCACCAGGGCTGGTGAGGGCCGGGCGCTGGAGTTCGCGATTGGGACCGGGAGAGTGGGAATCGCGTTGCGGGAGAGCGGGGTCGACGTGGTCGGCGTCGAGTTGTCGCAACCAATGGTCGATGTGCTGCACCGCAAGGAGCCGGATCTTCCGGTCGTGGTCGGCGACATGGCCACAACGCGCGTCGAGGGGGAGTTCAGCCTCGTCTATCTGGTCTTCAACACGATCGCCAATCTGCGCACCCAGGCCGAACAGGTGGAGTGCTTCCGCAACGCGGCTCGCCACCTGGCTCCGGGAGGACGGTTCGTCATCGAGCTGTGGGTCCCCGGCATACGGCGATTCCCGCCGGGCTCGGCCGCGGTGCCCTTCGACGTCAGCCCCGGCCACGTCGGGCTGGACACCTACGACTTGGCGACCCAACAGGGGACCTCGCACCATTACACCCGTCAGGAGGACGGCACCTTCCGCTACGGCGAGACGAACTTCCGCTTCATCTGGCCGGCCGAATGCGACCTGATGGCCCAGCTGGCGGGGCTGGAGTTGGAGACGCGCGTTGCCGACTGGGACGGCACGCCGTTCACCGGCGACAGCCCCAGTCACGTCTCCGTCTGGCGTAAGCACCCCTGACGCCGGGGCGGTGGCGTCCGTCGTCCGACGCCGGAGCGGATCCAGAGTCGCGCGTGCGGAGGTTCAGGGGGCGTCCTGCGGGCCCCGCGGTTCGCACCGCGAGCGCGCTCGGCAATCCGGCGGGCCTCGGACTCGATCTCCTCCGCCGTGGGATCGTGGTCGCGCATGGAGAGCACGTGGAAGGTCAGGCCGATCCCCCAGGCGATCAGGAGATAGACCGGCCAGGACGTCCCCATGGTCCGGTGGTGACGAGCCACAGCAGCACCATGGCGAAATGTGACGATGAGGAAGGCGCTCACGTGCCAGCGCAAGGCCCGCCGCTTCTCCAGATTCTCGCGCGCCCTCCTGCGAAGGCACCTCGTCCGACCCCGGCCCGAAGGGGACCGGGAGTCGCGACAGGCGTTGTTCTCTCCGCCGCCCGCGCGTCGTATGGCGAGTTCTATCAGCCGCACGATGCTCGTGGCCCGGATGACGCTGCGCTGCTGCTCGATGCGGCCGACAACGGCGACCCGCCGGCGCGGGCGGCGATCACGACACGACTCCTGGCCAACGGCGCCCAGGCGACCGATGAGACGATCCCGAAGGTCGACGCCGTCGAGATCATGCTCGGCCACAATCGGCACGACTTCATGGTGGAGGCGCCCGTGCTACGCCACCTCTTCGATGCCGGCGTGCCGGTCAACCGGCGCGTCCTACAACAAGGACCTGTCGCAGCAGCGGGCCAAGGCCGTGGCGGCCATTCGCGAGCGGCCCGACCCGACCTGAAGCTCGACGTCGAGGGATTCGGCAAGGGCCGGCCGGTGGCGCCGAATTCCCAAGGCGGCGAGGACAATCCCGAGGGCCGGGCCCTGAACCGCCGGGTGGAGATCCGCTACGAGGGCTCGTGCCGTCGGTCAGTCCAGGGCGCGTCGCCCCCGGGCGGCCCGGCGCCCCTCCAGGTGCCGCATCACCGGTGTCGCCAGGACCCCATGCACGATCACCGACAGCACGATGGTGAACGCGACGGCCGACCACAGCCACCTGGCCTCGGCGAAGTCGGCGTGGCCCACGGCATACGCCAGGTAGTAGACCGACCCCACCCCGCGCACGCCGAAGAAGGCGATGGCCAGGCGCTCGCGGCCGGTCAGGCGCCCGCCGGACGGTGAGCGGGTGCCGGCCAGGGCGGCGATACCCGCGACGGGGCGGACGACGAAGACCAGGGCAAGCGCGAGTCCCGCTGCGCGCCAGTCGAGATGGGCGAGCAGTCCCCGGCTCATCGCGACGCCGAGGACGAGCAGGACGAGCAGGGTCAGCAGCCGTTCGAGCCGTTCCACGACCTCGTGCATGGCCCGGTGGTACTCGTGGTGGCGCTCGGTCGCCCGCACGCTCAGCGCGCATGTGAAGACCGACAGAAAGCCGTATCCGCCGCACACCTCACTCGCGCCGTATGCCGTGAGCAGGGCCGCGAGCGCCAGCAGACTCTCGCCGTGCTCGGCCAGGCGCAGCGGTTCGCTGCGCGCCCCGAAGGCGACCTTGCCCAGGCCCCACCCGACGACCAGTCCGGCGAGCACGCCGACAGCGATCTTGCCGAGGAGATACCAGCTGACCCAGTGCGCGAGGTCCCCCCACCCGAGTGCGGACGTCGTGGCGAGCAGGATCGCCGCATACACGAAAGGGAATGCCAGGCCGTCGTTGAGTCCGGCCTCGGAGCTGAGGGCGAAACGCACCTCGTCGTGCTCGTCGATCTCCTCGATCGACTCCACGGCGTCGGGATCGGTGGGGGCGCCGACCTGGACGTCGGAGGCGAGGACCGGATCGGTCGGTGCCAGGACGGCGCCCAGCAGCAGCGCCGTCGCCGGGGCGATTCCGGCCGCCCACCCGAGCAGCGCGACGCCGGCGATGCACAGCGGCATCGTGACGGCGAGCAGGCGCCAGGCGGGCGACCAGCGCCGGATCGAGGCCAGGCTGCGCAGGTCGATCGGGCGGTCGATGGCCAAACCCACGCCCATGAGGGCGATCAGGACCGTCAGTTCCGTGACGTGTTCGACGATGGGCCCGTTCGTGACCGGGTCGAATCTGACGCGGTCGGCGATGGGGGTTGCCCCCAGCCCGAGCCCGACGAGCACGAGGACGAGGGGCGGGGAGAGCCACACGTGCTGCAACAGGCGGGGGAGGATGACGGCGAGGAGCAGCGCCAGGCCAGCGACGAGATAGAGAAGGTCGGCCATGGTGGCTCCAACCTACGGCCTGAACGCCCTGCAAAGGCCCCACAATGACCGGGCTGGTTCATCTCACTCACCAGGCGACGATGCCCTCACTGCCGATCGGTCCGGGCAGCTTGTCGGTATCCATCTTCTTCAGCACCCCGGTGGCCGAAACCCGATATGTCTCAATCATGTTCGTGCCCCCGGTCTGCACATAGAAATACCTTCCATCGCGGCTGAACGTCGAGTCGACGGGCGCCGCGCCGGTCTTCGTCACTCCCAGCCGGACAGGCGCGGCGGCGCGTGAGCGCAGGCTGGTGACCGTATTGCTGCCGGTGTTGGAGGAGACGATCAGGTCGTCGTGCACCGCGAGCCAGCAGACGGCTTTCCCCTTGGTCGGCGTCTGGCCGTAACGCATGAGCGTGCCGCCGCTGCGAATGCCGTAGGTCCCGACGGTGCCGGTGCCGGCGTTGGCGACATTGAGCCGGCCGTGCATGTCGAAGTCGAAGGCGAACGGCACGGCCCCGGCAATCGTGTTGACGGTCGGTTCGGTCCGGAAGGCGCCGTCCTTCGTCATCGGCCACACGAGGATGCTGTGGCTCGAGGCCTTGGTCGTGACGATGAGGTTGCGGCCGTCGGGGCTGAATCCGACCTGGCCGGGCGTGCTGACGAACTCCATGTCCGTGCCGGACATCGTGTCCAGCATGAGCTTGCGGTTCCAACTCATCTTGGCCACGAGCCTGCCGTCCACGAGCTGGTAACCCTGGATCGAACCGCCGCGGCGGGCGTTGAGCACGAAGACGCGCATGCCGTCGGGGGAGACCGTGACGCTGACGGGGAAGGTGCCGTGAGTCGACACCGTCTGCGTGCGCTTCAGCATCCCGTTCGTCATCGAGAAGACGGTGAGGGTGTTGCTGCCGGGATTGACGGCATACAGCTTGCCGTGCCGCCGGTCCGCAGCGAGCGCTCCCTGCGAGGCCGTGCGGTCGACCACCGCACCGTGCAGCGAGGCGCCCTTGCCGCCGGTCAGGTACGTGCCCGACATCATGAGCATGCCCATGCTGTCGCGCTCGTAGGCGACGACGGCATTGCCCATGGGGTCGTTGGTGAGCGCGTAGACGTTGCCCATCCCCATCGCCGCGGAATCCGCGACCGGGGCCACGGCAGCCGTGGCGACTCCGGGTGCGACGGTCGTGGTGGCGCCGAGGGCGAGGGTGATGAAAATCGTTGGGACAGTTCGCATTGGTTGCTCCTGAAGGTGAGTGATTGCGACCTTTCAAGAAAACCGCGGACCGTCGCCGTGGCCTAGGGGTGGGCGCCTTAAGGACTTCTTACGGATACCTCGGGCCGCGTCTGGCACCGGGACCGGGAGGTCAGTCGACCCAGCCGGCGAGCACCGAATAGGGGGGCACGAACATGCTGTCCGGGTCGCGAGGGAGCAGCCACAGCAGGTTGTCGACGGCGACGGCCTGCGCGAGGGCGCGGGCACGCGTGCGGTGGAGCCCGGCAGCCTCGCTGAGCCGGTCGAGCCGGCGGGCGAGGAAGCGGTCGGGATCGCCACTCGCCACCGTGTCCTCCCACCGATTGCGCAGCGGCGCAATGACTTCGATCTCGCGGACGCCCGCGCTCGGGATCGGGTCGATGACGACCCACCGGGTGTCGTCGAGGTCCCGCAGCACGTTGTTGTAGTGCAGGTCCCCGTGGCACAGCAGCCGATCCGCAGCGACCGTCGGGTCCTCGGTCATCGCGTCGAGGGTTGCGAGCGCCGCGGAGACCGCGCGCACGGGGAGGACGGGCGCCTCGGCCCAGTGCTCTCGGATCGCGCCGGCGATCCGCTCCAGTTCGACAGTCGTATGCCGCACGCCCGCCGGCGCTTCCACCGCACCGAGCGCCGCGAGGGCGCCGGCGATTTCGGCGTCCGCCGCGTCGATGTCAGGATGGTCTTGCAGCGGCCGGCCGGCGTCGAGACGCTCGAGAAGCAAGGCCTCGGGGATGTCCGCGATGTCGTTCACCCGGTCGATGAGCCGCACGACGCGGGACGCGCACCATGCGTCACCCGCCCACGTCTCCAGGGCCGCACCCTCTCCCGCCGGCGTGTGGTGTGTGTCCAACATCTTGACCGCCCATGCCTGGCCCTCGGGCCCGCGCACGGGCCACACGGACGACATGAACCCGCGCCACGGCATACCGTCGGGCGTGAGGGACCAGCGATGAACCAATGTCGCGGGTGGGGATGCCGCCGTGACGGGGTCTGGGTCCGGATCAACCACTCTCCCAATCTATTCCGTTCACCTCCCTGAAGCCGATGCATGACGCATCCGCTCACCAGCTTCCAGCCCGGCGTCATCCGGACCGCTGGGTGAACGCCGTGATCAGGGTGCGGCGACGTAGGCGGCGAGGCAGGTGAGGGCCGCGCGCACGCCGGTCCGCTCGGGGTCTTCGCCGAGGGCGGCGCGCGCCTGCGCCAGGCCGGCGGCAGCGCTGTGGCCGCTGCTGATCGCGGCATACACAGCGCGGGCGACCGCGGGAGCGGCCTCGTCCGGCAGCGGGATGGAGGAGGCAATGACCTCGGCCGCGACGCGTTCGGCGAGCATCGGAACCGCCCCCACCATCACGGCGTCGCTCGGCGCCGAGGCGAGTGAACACGCAGACAGATAGAGCAGGCGCATCCGGGGGCGATCGGCCGCATCGACGCGTGCCAATCGGATCAGTTCCGTCAGGGCGAGCGGCCCGTCGTGCAAGTGAATGCTCGATTGCAGCGGGTTGTCCCAACGCAAGGTGGCGTGTGCCGCAAAGTGCGCGATGTCGGCCTCGCCGATCATCTCGCTCACCCCCGTGCCGGTCGTGAGCGGCGCGTCGTCGCCCCAGCCCTGCGCGACCTCCGCGGCCTCGTCGGCCGCGTATTGCAGGCGCGGCCCTTCGGCGACCACGACTCGCGGCCGAGCCGGCAGAGCGGGCTGCTGGGGGACCGGCGCCGTCACCGCCAGGGATGCGAACCGCGCTGCGCGTTCCCAGATGCGAGGCAGCCCGGTCAGCGGCGCCGAATCGAGTCCTCGATCGAGGACGACGAGCAACTCGCGCCCGGCCTCCTCCGGCAGAATCGCGCCGAGGGTGGCGTCCAGATCCATTGCCAGAGAACGAACTGCAGCGTATGCCGCGTCGCTCGCGCCGCCCGTCGCCAGCCGGGCACAGCCGCGAGTCAGCTGCCCCATGTCGGCGAGCACCTGGTCCCAGGCCCCGATGACGACGCGTTCCGTGCGGTCGTCGTCATGATGGAAAGCGACCGCATCGCGGCCGATCCGGGCAACGACCAGAAGCGGACAGCCGGCGACGGCGGCGAGGTCGGCGAGCCCGAACGGGGCCCGGCCCCCGCTGCCGCCTTCGCGGGTCCATTCCGTCGCCCGCAGGCGACGCTCCACGGCCGCGAGATCCGCGCCGAGCGTGGCCAGGGTGAAGGGATCTTCCTGGGCCGACTCGACACGCCGCGACAGATCGCGCCAATGGGCCCGTTGGTCGTCGACCGCAGTCCCCGGAGCCAGCGGCTGCTGCGCCGGAGGGCGATGGCGCAGCAGCGAATCCAACTGAGCGGCAGCAGAATCAGCGACGCACGCGTCCCGCAGGAGGAGTTCGAAGGTGGCGCGTTCCGTCGCGATTCGATGCCGCAGGTCGGGAGCGTCCGCCAGGGCGGCCCGGCCGTCGATGATCCCCAGCGCCGTGACAGCGTGGGCTCGAGCTGTGGCAAAGTCACTGTGAGCCAAGGCGATCCGCGCCAAGGCCTCGGCCTTCAGGGTGGCGTCGGCATTGTCCGATGCCACGACTCGGCGCAAATAGTCCTCTGCCGCAGCGCTTTCCCTGCCTTCCCCGGCAGCGGAAGCGGCCTGTGACCACGCCCAGGCAGCATCTCGAGACAGGCCCGACTGGGCCAGCTGCTCGGCATACCCTGCCATCGCCGCGTGATCCCCGGAGCCGTCCAGGATCAGCGCGTGCACCGACGTGATGGCGACCCCGACGGGACGATCCTGCGCCTCATACAACGCCTTCGCGTCGCTCAGCAGCCGCCGCCCGGCGTCGAGGTCACCGTCGGCGATCGCCAGTCGCGCGGCTGTCACCAGCGAGTCGGCCCGCGTCAACGCCGCCCCGGGACCGGCCAGCCGGTTCAGCCCCCGGGCCGCAGACGCCCGCGCCTCCGGGAGCAGCCGCAGCCGCCCGAGAAGGCCCGACACCTCCATGTCGAATTCGGCCTGATACTCCCCGAGATCATGGGCGCGGCCCAGCTCCTCCAGCCGATCGAAGGCGGCCAGCGCTTCCGGCACGGCACCGCTCTCGGCCAGCGCCACACCGAGGTTGCACTCCAGCACGGCACGCAAGACGGTGTTGGCGGGACTCACGAGCGCCAGGCCCTCCCGGATGAACCCGACCGCTTCGACGGGCTGACGCGTCATCAGCATGCTGCCGAGGTTGTTCAAGGCGAGCAGCCGGGCATTGTCGGAGATGGTGTTGTGCGACAACGCTTCTCGGGTCATGGACTCGGCCAGCGCGAGGTCTCCGCTGTGAAACGCCGTGACCCCACCGGCGACGAGTTGCTCCGGATCGATGTCCACCAGTGACCGGGCCGTGGTCAGGTCCGCACTCGCCCCGGCCATGTCCCCCTGCCCGAGGCGAATCATCGCCCGGGTCATCAGCGCCCGCGCCTCCTCCGGCGGTGACGCCGCGTGCCGAGCGTAGGTCAGCGCGGATTCGACCGCCTCGGTCGCCTCGGCGGTCCGGGCCATCACGCGGTGGGCGATGGCCAAGGTGTTGGCGACGATCGCCGCGACATCCCACCGGGCCGCCGCGCTCGCCAGACCGAGCGTGGCCTGCAATTCGGCCGGATCGAGTTCCGGTTGCTCGCCGAAACGTTCCCTGAGACGGTGTGCATGTATCAACAGCCCGCCTGGCGACTCATCTCCTACGGTCATGCAACCCCTTCGGCCGCTTCGTCCCTAGCACTGGAGAACACGATGGCAGATTCCGGCACGTTCGTTCCCGATGGTTTCGCGACTGAGGACCCCCGCGACATCGGTTCCCGCTTCGACGAGTTGCGCGGCGCCGCGCTCCGCAACCCGAAGGCGACATCGGAACTGCTCGAGCGCTACCGCGCTTTCTCCCGAGACGAGTCCGACCCTGCCGCGCCGGGGGCGACCATCGAGGTGGTGGCCACCGTCGATCGCCTCGTCGTGGCCGGCCGGCTGCATGTCATCACCGAGCACGAGGAGCGCCTGGACGCGGCGCTGCGGCAGCACCATGCGGGCCTTAAGGTGATCGAGCGCGACGAACGGATCGGGGTGACTCTCGCGGGCACCGACCTCGACCTGGACACGCTCGGCCGTCTGGTGCACGACCTGCGCACTACTCCCTCCGGGGAGGAGCCGCTCGGGGTCGGCTTCGACGATGTCACCTACGAGGCCGTCGTCATCGCCAAGCCGATCACGCCGCAGGGTGCCGGCGTCGACGTCATCCGCGTGAAGCATCAGTCCAGCCGTCCGCATGGCACCGGCCGTGGCGCAGGGGTCACGGTCGGTGTCATCGACGGGGGCTTCGCCGCCGACGATGCGCCGCCGCGGACCGATGGGTGGTTCGACAACGTCAAGTCGCCGGCTGACGGCTCCCCGAAGCTGAACCAGGCCGACCCGGCCCTGCTCGACCCCGGCGCCGGGCACGGCACCTTCGTCACCGGGATCATCGCGGCCCACGCGCCGGACGCGATGATCGTGCAATATCGCGCCACCGACTCGTGGGGCTTCGGCAGCGCGTGGCGTCTGAAAGACCAGATTCTCCAGGCCGTCGCGGACGGATGTCAGGTCATCAACATCTCCCTCGGTTTCGAGGACACCACCCTCATCGGCTCCCCGGGGATCTCCGCCGCCTTGCACACCGTCCCGGACGATGTTCTCGTCGTCGCGGCCGCGGGCAACTCCGGTAGCTCCACCCCGATGCTGCCCGCGTCGCACAAGGCCACCGTCGGCGTGGGCGGACTTGACCTCGACCACGACCCAGTGGGCTGGTCCAACCGGGGTCCGTGGGTCGACTTCTCCGCGCTCGCCGTGCCGGTCCTCAGCACCTTCGTCGTCGACCCGGCAGACCCGGGCGGTGACCCCAACCCCTTCGGCTACTGGGCCGGTACCTCCTTCGCCGCACCCAAGGTGAGCGGAGAACTCGCCGTCCTGCTCGGTGCGGGACGCACCCCCGCGACGGCCCTGACGGAACTGCGAGCACGCGGCATACGACGCGCTCCCAGCCCGGACTTCGGCACCCTGCTCGACCTGCCGGACCAGTTCCGCTGAGGACTTCTCGGCGGCTGCCGCCGCGCGCGTTCACCTGCTCTCCGCACGCAAGCGATGGGAAACCTCTAGCGGTGGACACCTTGCCGGGTCGACAATGCCGGGGTCGCCTACTTTTCAACAATCTGCACGCGTATCACCGGGCACCCCTGCGCCTCTGTCTTGACAAGCAGCCACAACGGCTGATCGTGACCGAACGCAGGAGGACCCATGGCTTCACGGCACACGCGCACAGGTCCGACCCCGAAGGGCAGATCACCATGACCACCGGCAATCGAGCGGCCTCGGGCCGGCCCGTCGAGGACGACGTCAGTGATCTGGTCATCGGCGCACGCGAGGGGGATCAGATTGCCTGGGGGCATCTGGTCGATCGCTACGCCCGACTGGTGTATGCCGTCGCCCTCCGCTGCCGGTTGACGCACGCCGACGCGGCCGACGTCTCCCAGACCGTATGGCTGCGGCTCGCCGAGAACCTGCACCGCATCAACGATCCGTCACGCGTTGGTGCCTGGCTCGTCACGACGACGAAGCGGGAGTGCCTGGCTTTGATCAAGGCACGGTCACGTTACGAGCCCATGGACGTCAGCACCATGACCTTGGTGGACCCCTCCGCCGGACCGGACGAGATCATCGCCCGGGCCGAATCCATCACCGAGGTCGCGGCGGCTTTCGCCCTCCTGACCGAGCGATGTCGTGAACTGCTGCGCCGCCTGGTCATCGAATCGGAGAGTTATCAGCAGATCGCCGCCGACCTGGAGATGCCGATCGGATCGATCGGGCCCACCCGGATCCGATGCCTGAGCCTCCTGCGTCGCCACCTTGAGGAGGCCCCGACTCATGAGAAACAACCCTATTGACTTTGCCTCGGATCTCACCCCGGCCGAGCAGACCCTGATCGCTCATCTCGCTGCCCTCTGCCGGGCCGAGCAGCAAATGCCGCCCGACGTGGCGCTCGCGGCCACGGCCCTCCACGACTGGGTGGATGTCGACGGCCAACTGGCCGAACTCGCCGCCGACCCCGTGCTCGTCCGCAGCGACGATGCAGCATTTGTCTTCCACGCCAACGATATCCGGCTCCGGATCGAGGTCGCACCGGCGGGATACCGGCGGCGCCGGGTCACTGTCCATACCCTCTGCGAGGCGGGCGCCCCGGCCCCCGAGGAGATGGCGATCCAGTTCCCCGACGGGGCCACGCAGGCCATCCCACTCGACCGGTTCGGCGACCACGTCGGCGACCTGCCGGCCGGCACGATGCGACTGATAGCCGTCGGCGCATCCGGCGGGATCACCACGCCGTGGTTCACGATCTGACGGGTCTCCCATCCGTCATCCGGCGGGCGTGGCGCGTAGGCTCGACGCAGGTACTGGTCCACGCCCCCGGAAGAACATGCCATGGTCACCGGCGACAACACTCCCGCCCGCCGATCGCGCGCTGCTGGCGCAACTGCGGGCGCTCACCGCTGCCGAGGCCGAGATGCCCGATGATGTGGCGCTCGCCGCCAAGGCGGCCCAGGGCTGGGGGAACATCGACGCCGAACTGGCGGCCCTCGTGCAGGAACCGGTGCTCACGCGCGGTGACGGGACGGCATACAGCTTCGCGGTCGCGGGGCGTGAGATCCGCGTCGAGGTCGAGCCGGTCGGCTATCGCCGGCGCCGGCTGAACGTTGTCCTGCGCGAGGCCGGGGCCGACCCGGCCGGCGTTGACGTGATGGTGCAGCGCGGCGACGGCGAGGAGCTTGCCGTGGCTACCGACCACTTCGGCGAGCGCTCCGTCGAGGCCGGGCTCGGCCCGGTCCGCGTGCTCGCCGGCTTCGCTGCCGGCCCCGTGACGACCGGCTGGTTCACGATCTGACCGCTGGCCCCGCTTACGTCAAACCCGGCCCCCGCTCGGGGCGAACCGGCCGGGGGGCTAGAAGTCGCCGGCGGTATGCCGGAGGTCGGCGAGGATGTCGACGAGGGCTTCGGCGCGGGCCGGGGGGAGGCCGGGGTCGGCGAAGACGCTCGCGTTCAGGGCCGCGGTGGCGCGCTCGGCCAGCGTGCGGCCGCGGGAAGTGAGGGTGACGACATACGCCCGGCGGTCGTCCGGGCGCACCGAGCGGTTGACCAGTCCGGCCTGCTCGAGCCGTTGGACGGCATTGGTGACGCTGCTCTGGTGCACCTGCAAGCGCTCGCCGATCAGGGACATCGGGAGCGACCCGCGCTGCGAGAACGTCAGGAGCATCAGCACCTCATACCGGGCGAAGGTGATGTCGAAGGGTTTGAGGGTGGTCTCGACCCGCTTCAGGGCGATGGCCTGGGCGCGCATGAGGGAGGTGACGGCCGTCATGCCCAACGCGGCGTCGGACCAGCCGTGGTCACTCCACAGCTGACGCGCCTGCGCGATCGGGTCCGGCATGAGCAAACCGTAGCGGCATTTGCATGGACGACCTCGTAATTACATGGATGTCCATGTATCGTGGTTCTCACACCATGTCGAGGGAGCCCCATGAGCGCGCCGAAGCCTGCCCTGCACGTCCCCAGCAACCCGGTCCGGTTCGTCACGGCTGCAAGCCTGTTCGACGGGCACGACGCGGCGATCAACATCATGCGGCGGCTGCTGCAGAGCCAGGGCGCGGAGGTCGTCCACCTCGGGCACGACCGGTCGGTCGCCGAGATCGTCACCGCCGCCATCCAGGAGGACGTCCAGGGCGTCGCCATCAGCTCCTATCAGGGGGGGCACGTCGAGTACTTCACCTATCTCGTCGAGGAGCTCAAGGCGCGTGGCGCCGGGCACGTCAAGGTGTATGGCGGTGGCGGCGGCGTCATCGTGCCGGAGGAGATCGCGCAGCTTGCCTCGGTCGGTGCGCACATCTTCTCCCCCCAGGACGGGCAGCGCCTCGGGTTGCCGGGGATGATCAACACGCTCATCGCCGAGGCCGACACCGACCTGGCCACCGGCGCCGAGCTCGAGGGCGTGCTCGCCGGTGAGGAGCGCGCTCTGGCGCGGGCCTTGACCGTGCTCGAGTCCGGCCGGGACGAGGCGTTCGCCACGTCCGTGCGCGATGCTGCTGCCTCGCGTCCTGTCCCCGTGCTCGGCATCACGGGTACCGGCGGCTCGGGTAAGTCTTCTCTCACCGACGAATTGGTTCGTCGCCTCCGGCGCGACGCCAGCGACAAGCTGCGGGTCGCGGTGCTCGCCGTCGACCCCACGCGAAGGCGCGGCGGCGGTGCGCTGCTGGGCGACCGCATACGCATGAACTCCATCGAGCCAGGCGTCGTCTTCTTCCGCAGCCTCGCCACTCGCGAGGCCGGCGCCGTCCTGCCCAGCGGCATCGACGCGATGATCGCGGCGGCCAAGGCGGCGGCATACGACCTCGTCATCGTCGAGACACCCGGCATCGGCCAGGGCGATGCGGCGATCACCGAACACGTCGACGTCTCGCTCTATGTCATGACGCCGGAGTTCGGCGCGGCCAGCCAGCTCGAGAAGATCGACATGCTCGACTACGCCGACATCGTGGCGATCAACAAGTTCGAGCGGCGCGGCGCCGAGGACGCCCGCCGCGATGTCGCCAAACAGATGGTCCGCAACCGCGAGGCCTTCGGCGTGCCGTGGGAGGACATGCCCGTCTTCGGCACCTCCGCCGCCCGCTTCGACGACGACGGCGTCACCGCGCTCTATCAGGCGCTCAAGGGGCTGTTGACCGACAAGGGCCTGAAACAGTTCGACGGCATCCTGCCCACGCCCACCACCAAGACCTCCACCGGTCTGGCCTCCGTGCTGCCCAAGGGGCGCGAACGTTATCTGGCCGAGATCGCCGGCACCGTCCGCGACTACCACGCGACGACCGCCGCCCAGTCGGCTGCCGCGCGAACCGTCCAGCAAGTCGCCGCGACGCGGGATCTGTTGGAGCACAGCGCCAAAGACACCGACGACGTCGTCGACCTGCTCGCCGAGGTCGAGAAGGATCTCACCGGTGAGTCGCGTGCCGCGCTCGCGCAGTGGCCGGCGACCGCCGCGTCATACGACGGCGACGAGCAGGTGTATGTGGTGCGGGACAAGGAGATTCGCACCCCGCTGACCCGTACCACCCTCAGCGGCACCCACGTGAAGCGGGTCGCGCTGCCGCGGTTCACGGACCACGGCGAGTTGCTCCGTTTCCTGCGCAGCGAGAACCTGCCGGGTTACTTCCCCTTCACCGCCGGCGTGTTCCCGTTCAAGCGGAAGGAGGAAAATCCAGCGAGAATGTTTGCGGGAGAAGGCGATCCGGCGCGCACCAACCGGCGCTTCAAGCTGCTCTCCGCCGGCCAACCCGCCACGCGCCTCTCGACCGCGTTCGACTCGGTCACCCTCTACGGTCGCGACCCCGACCCGCGCCCGGACGTCTACGGCAAGGTCGGCACCTCCGGTGTCTCCGTTGCGACGCTCGATGACATGAAGGTCCTTTATGGCGGCTTCGACCTCTGCTCGCCGACGACGAGCGTGTCGATGACGATCAACGGCCCGGCGCCGTCGATCCTCGCGATGTTCCTCAACACCGCCATCGACCAGCAGCTCGACGCCTTCCGCGAGGAGGAGGGCCGAGAGCCGGATGCCGCTGAGGCAGAGGAGATTCGGGCCCGGGCCCTGTCCACCGTCCGGGGCACCGTGCAAGCCGACATCCTCAAGGAGGACCAGGGCCAGAACACCTGCATCTTCTCCACCGAGTTCGCGCTGCGGGCGATGGCGGACATCCAGGAGTTCTTCATCGCCCACCAGGTCCGCAACTTCTATTCGGTCTCGATCAGCGGCTATCACATCGCCGAGGCCGGGGCCAACCCGATCAGCCAGCTCGCCTTCACCCTCGCCAACGGCTTCACCTACGTCGAGGCCTACCTCGCCCGCGGCATGAGCATCGACGATTTCGCGCCGAACCTGTCCTTCTTCTTCTCCAACGGCATGGACGCCGAATACTCCGTCATCGGCCGCGTCGCCCGGCGCATCTGGGCCGTGGCGATGAAGGAGAAGTACGGCGCGGGCGAGCGGGCGCAGAAGCTGAAGTACCACGTCCAGACATCCGGCCGGTCGCTGCACGCGCAGGAGATGGACTTCAACGACATCCGCACGACGCTCCAGGCCCTGTGCGCGCTCTACGACAACGCGAACTCGCTGCATACCAACGCTTTTGACGAAGCCATCACGACACCGACGGCGCACAGCGTTCGGCGAGCACTCGCCATACAGCTGATCATCGACCAGGAGTGGGGCCTGTCGATCAACGAGAACCCGCTCCAGGGCTCGTTCATCATCGACGAGCTCACCGACCTCGTCGAGGAGGCCGTCCTGACCGAGTTCGAGCGGATCGCCGACCGTGGCGGCGTGCTCGGGGCGATGGAGACCGGCTATCAGCGCGGCAAGATCCAGGACGAGTCGATGCTCTACGAGCACAAGAAGCACGACGGCTCGCTGCCCATCGTCGGCGTCAACACCTTCCTCTCCGACGACCACAGCCACGACACCCAAAGCGTCGAGCTGGCCCGCGGCACCGAAGCCGAGAAGCAGTCACAGCTGGATCGCCTGCAGGACTTCCATCAGCGGCACGCGGGCGAGGTCGAGCCGGCCCTCGAGCGCCTGAAGGAGGTCGCCACCTCCGGCGGCAACCTCTTCGCCGAACTGATGGAGACCGTCAAGGTAGCCTCCCTCGGCCAGATCTCCGACGCCTTCTTCGAGGTCGGCGGCCAGTACCGCCGCAACGTCTAGCCACGTCGAAAGCGCACGACACGCCGTAATGAGTCGCGTTTTACGGCGCGTCGTGCACTCTCGACGGGGGTGGGGGCGCGAAAAGCGGCCCGACTCCCCCCAGAGTCGGGCCGCTTCGAGTGTGCTGGTATGCCGCGGGGTGGCTACCAGCGCGGGGCGTCCTGCGGGGCCTGCTGGCCGGAGCCGGGCTGGCCGTAGGGCGCCTGGGTCGGCTGACCGGCGTAGGGCTGGCCGTAAGGAGCCTGCCCCGGGTAGTTCGGGCCGTAGGCGCTCGACCCGTGGTAGCCCCCTGCGCTGCCACGGCCCGAACCGCCACGGGCCTTCAACATCACCGCAGCCACGATGCCGCCGACGATGAGCATCGGGACGAGGAAGCGGACCCGGATGCCCAGGTCGCCGAGCACCACGAGCGCGGTGACGGCGGACAGGGCGATGGCCTTGCCCTCGCCGCCGCGGACGGCGCGGTCGAGGACGCCGCGTCCGGAAGCGTCGGGAAGCAGGATCCAGGCGAGCAGGTAGATCGCGAGCATCGGCCCGAAGAAGGCCAGGACGACGGCGGCGACCCGCACGATCTTGGGAGCGACGCCCAGCCGATGGGCGATCGCGCTGCACACGCCGGCCACCATCTTGTCGGGGCTGCGGCGGAGCGAGGATTTGTTGGTCGCCTCGAAGAAGCGGTCGAGGCCGGTCCGCGAGCTGGTTGTCGTTGTCATGACTCAACTCTCTCGCCGCGGTATGCCGCCCACCAGACGGTTCGCCCCTGACCCGACCCCCGAGCCCCCCTGATCCGGTCAGGGTCCCCCGCCCACGCCCAGGGCTAGTCCCGCGCGAGGAGGGAGCGGAGCTGCCAGGGCCGCAACAGTCGAGCTCGGCGGGGTGCCTTGCGCGACAACGCCTTCCGGGCCTTTGCGATCGCGTCCCAATAGCTGTCGATCTCCGTCGCCGCCGGCTCGCCCGCGCCGAACACCGCGCGGTCCGCCCGCGTGGCCAGCTCCCGGTGCCCGATGACGCCGGACTGTTCCACGCGGGTATGCCGTGCGTCGACGGTGACGCCCAGGTCCCGGGCGTGGTCGGTCAGGTCCCGCCACCCCGCCGCGAGACGACGGCTGGCGTCGCCGTGGGTCCGCCGCCGGCGGCGCCGCCAGCCCCGCAGCCCGGTGACGAGCAGCGCGGCGCCCGCGAGCGCGGCGAGGGGCGGAGCGGCATACGACCCGACCCGATCGACCCACCCCGGGATCTGCACCTCCGGCAGTCCGAGCCCGTTCTCGGCCGACGTGGCACCGGACGGCTTGGGCCGCTGCACCGGCGGCACACCGTCGATCAGCGAGTCGACCGACCCCGGCGGACGCCGCCCGATCGGTCCCGGCACGATCGCCTGATCGGCCGGCCGGGCATCCTCGAAGTCGGTGCGCTTGGGCAGTTTCGAGCGTCCCGGCATGAACAACGCGTTCGGCACGGCGAACCACTCGCCCGTCGCGGCGCGTACCTCGATCCACGCGTGCACGTCCCGTCCGCGCACCCGCCTCGGGTCCTCCACCACGGCGCCCATGACCACCCGCGCCGGTATGCCGTTCTGTTGCGCCAGCAGGGCGAACGCGGCGGCATACTGCTCGTCGCTGCCGACCGGCTGCGCCTCGCTGAGCAGCCGCAGCAGGCGGCCCTGGCCGTGGCCGGGCCAGTACTGTTCCTCGCCCTTCCTCGTGCCGTCGCTGAATGCGCCGGTCTTCACGAGTTGCTTGCCGATCGCCGCGAGCCGGTTCCACGGGCGCGTGGCCTCGCCGGCCCACTCCGCCGCCCACGGCGCCAGGAAGGCGCCAGCCGCCTGGTCGATGGTCGCCGCCGGGTCGGGTTCGATGCCCCCCTTCGGCACCTCCCGCACCGGGTATGCCGTCAGGTCGATCCGCGTGCCCGCCGCCAGCCGCGACGGCACGATGAGCTGCCCCGTGGCGGGGTTGAGGCGCACGTTCGCCGCGGCGGTCTCGCCCTGCGGGCCGGTGAAGCGGACGCGGGTCGGCAGGCCCGTCCCGGGGACCCAGGGCGACAGTTCGGGGACGGCGGCATACGCAGCCTCGATGGTGACCGAAACAGACTGGGGTGCACCGGAAACGGCCTCCGGCTCGGCGACCGAGCTGCCGATCCGGTGAAAGACGCCGCCGCTCATGCTGTCGGTGCCCGCGCTCCACACGGACCCGGTGTAGGTGTCGAGCACGGCGAATCGCAGCCGTTGGCCCGGCTCAGCCCCGCTGACGGAGAGCAGGTCCTGATCCCACAGCTGCCGCAGGCCGGACCCGTAGCGGCGGAAGCCGGCGAGCGGGGACACCAGCTCGCTGACATCGAACGGGGGGTCGACGATGGTGCGGGCCAGGACCCGGGGGCGGGACTCGACACCGGGCAGGTGCGGCACGGCAAGCGCGGCACCGGCGGTGGCGGCCGTGAGCAGCGCCGCGGCGACGGCGGCCTGGGTCGTGCGCGAGCCGCCGGTGCCCGCGATGCGGCGGGTGCGCCGCCGCCGCAGGCCACCCCACGCGGCCGTGCACGCGGCCGTGACGGCGGCGGCCGGCAGCGCCCAGGAGCGGTCGGGCGTGCCGAGGAAGGCGGCGAGCGCGAGCACCGAGAGCGGGACGAGGGCCGGTGCCCACACCGGGACCCGGTCGGCCAGCAGCGCCCCGGCCACGCCCGCGAGCAGCCCGACGACCAGCGGTATGCCGCCGAGTGGGCTGTGGACGTCCACGGGCGGGAGCGTGCTGAGGAGATCCTTCCACCCGGTCACCGGGACCGGCGCCATCCGGCCGAACGCGAAGGGCTGCCCGAGAACCGCCGCCGGGGACAGCAGCAGGTATGCGGTGGCCGCCGCGAGGACGGCCACCGGTGCCGCGAGCAGACCGACTCCGGAGCCGCGTCGAGCGATCCAGATCCCGAGGCGGGCACAGCCGAAACCCACCGCGGTGGCCAGACCGATCATCACCAGGTAGCGGAAGGAGTCGAAACTCGGGCGCCAGGCCAGACCGGCGGCGAGCACCGACGCCACGAGCGCCACGGCGTCGACGACGAGCGGGTGCGTGAAGGACCAGCCGAGGCCGGGCCCGGACAGGGTGGTCCCGGCACGCGTGGTCGGGTGCGCGGCCGTCATCGCCGCACCCCGCTCGCCAGCGCGGCCGGCAGGTCGGCCAACTCGCCGAAGGTGACCAGGGTGATGCCCGCGGCGTGTTGCCGGCGGACCGCGGCGCCCGGCTCGTGACGCAGGACGTGCATGTCGACTCCCGGAGGCAGCGCCATGCGCGCCCGGGCAACCCGCCGCAGGTCGGTGCGGGCGCCGATGACCACCGCCACGGAACTCAGCGTCGGCGCCGCCTGTACCAGGGCGCCGGTCACCGGGTCGACCCGTTCGCTGCCGAGACGGGCGCGGGCGAACAGGTCCAGGGCAGGGTGCCCGCGCGTGCCGGGCGCGACGAACGGCCCGACGCCGGCGCTCAACTCGACCTTGTCGTGCATGGCGCGCTGCGCGATGGAGGCCCCGGCGGACAGGGCCGTCTCGAAGTCGCGCGGATCGGCATACGACCCGCGGTCGCAATCGACGACGACCCCGACGCTGGTGCGGCGGGTGTCGAGGAACTGGCGCACCATCAGATCGGTCTGGCCGGCCACGCTGCTCTGTTTGGCGGTCGAGAGCCAGTGGATGTGGCGGCGATCGTCGCCCGGGACATATTCACGCAGGCCGTGGAAGGCCAGGTCGCTCGCCGACACATCCTGGGTCGTGCGGCCCTCGAGGTCGCGCAGCACACCGCTGGTGAAGCCCTCGACGTAGATCGTGCGCGGATGCACGATCAGCTCGACCGGGTCGGTCCACCGCACGGCCCGCCGGACCAGCCCGAACGGGTCGCCCCGCAGGGTGGTGGCCGGGCCGATCGGATAGACCCCCCGGCGCTCGGTGGGCAGGATGACCAGGTGGTCGAAGGTGTGACCGGGCCGGATCATCGGCAGTTGGACGCCGATCGCCGACGCCCCGACCGCGACCTCCAAGGGCATCGGCGGCACCGGGAAGCGGCCGACATTGCGCAGCTGCACCTCGGCCACCGCCGAATCGCCGACCCGCACCCGAGTCGGCTGGACCCGCATCTGCACCTCCAGGTGCGTGCGGCCGATCGTCAGCAGGCAACTGAGGGCGAACAGCACGGCCAGGACCGCGGCCAGGTAGTTCAGTTCGATCCAGCCGCCCGCCCAACCGGCGACCCAGGCCACGAGGGCCGTCGCGAGGACCGCCCACCCCAGCGGCGAGACGGCGTCGAGCACGCCGGCCAGGCGCGGAGGCGGACTAGAAACGGTAGGCCGGCGCCGGGACACTGTCGATCAGCTCGTCGATGACATCGCCGACGCGCACGCCGGAGAACTGGGCCTCGTCACCCAGCAGTATGCGGTGGCCCAGCACCGCGTGCGCCAGCCCCTTGACGTCGTCGGGGGTGACATAGGTCCGGCCTTGGGAGAGCGCCCAGGTCTTGGCGCAGCGGACGAAGGCCAACCCGCCGCGCACGCTCAGTCCGAGCGCGACATGGCTGTGCCGTCGTGACTCCTCGGCGATGCTCGCGATGAAGCCGAGGATGGCCGGGTCGACATGGACCTGCCCGGCGCAGGTGGACATCTCGCCCACCTCCTCGGCCCGCACGACCGCCCCGATCGAGCCGCTGCGGTTGCGGTTCTCGGCGTCGGCGAGCAGTTCGACGGTGGTGTCGTGGTCGGGATAGCCGAGCGCGGTCTTCATCAGGAACCGGTCGAGCTGAGCCTCGGGCAGCCGGTAGGTCCCCGCCTGCTCGATGGGGTTCTGGGTCGCGATGACCATGAACGGTGACCCGACCGAGTGCGGCTGCCCGTCGACGGTGACCCGGCCCTCCTCCATCACCTCGAGCAGGGCCGACTGGGTCTTGGGCGAGGCGCGGTTGATCTCGTCGGCCAGGACGATGGCCGCGAAGATCGGGCCGGGACGGAAGACGAACCGTTGGGTGGCCTGGTCATAGACACTGACGCCGGTGATATCGGTCGGCAGTAGGTCAGGGGTGAACTGGATCCGGCTGTGGGTGCTCTCGATCGTGTTGGCGAGCGCCTTGGCCAGCTGGGTCTTGCCGGTGCCGGGGTTGTCCTCCACGAGCAGATGACCGCCCGCGACCAGGCACGTCAGGGCCAGCCGGGTGACATGTGTCTTGCCCAGCACCGCCTTCTCGATATTGGCGACCATCCGGTCGAAGGTTCCGGCGAAGCGCGCGGCGTCGTGATCGGTGAGCGTCATGACCCTGGCTTCCTGTGTCGGCCGGCCGGTATGGCGGTGCGGGATGAAGCGGTCCCGGGCGGGCCGCCCGGCGGCGGGGGTGGTGTCCCCCAAGGACTTCTTGTATCACGTGCGCTTTCGCGCGTCTCGTCGGTGCATTCGACCGTGAGCGAGTCGAGATACGGCTGACTCGGCAGCGTATTGGTCCCGTTCGAGATCTGATACGACCCCGACCCGTTGAGAGTGCACGTGATGTTCGTGCCGTCGAAGTCGTGGGCGTCGACGATCACCGCCCACGCGCACGGCAGCCCCGTGTCAGTGCACGTGCTGGCCGGACCCTCGCTGAGAGCGACCCCGGCGGGGGTCGGCGCCGGGCCCGTCGTGACGGGGTCGGCGGTCGCCGTGTTGCTGCCGCTCCCGTCGGCGACGACCGCCTGGAGCGTCGCCGTCGCGCCATATCCGATGTCGAAGGACCCCGAATAGTTCTCTTCGCTGCCGACCATGAAGGTCTTTGTGAGAGAAGGGTTTTCCACGACCGACACCGTCAACGAGACCCCATCGCGTCCGGCGGACCCGCCGGGCACGGTCACGGTGTACGAGACCGTCGTGCCCGACACCGACACGGCAGCGAACGCCGGAACACCCAGGGGACCGACGAGCGTGACTCTCACCTCGTCGGACAGCGGCCCGCCATCGGCCGGACACAACTGCAACCGGAACGTATGCGTGCCAGGACCCAGCTCGCCGACCGTGACGCTCTGGCCGGGGACGGCGCCGGGCCCGAAGGTGCCCACCGGCCGGCTCGTGCCGTCGACGAACAGGACGACCTCACACGGTGCACCGTGCGTCGCCGGGACATCGAAGGTCACGGTCACCTCGCCGGTGCCGGTCTCGCCGGCGGCGATGGGTGACCAGGCGTCCGGGGTGCCTATGGGACTGACCGTGACCGACTCCGAGTCCGCCGTCAGGCCGGCGCTGTTCGTCGCCGTCACGGTGAGGGTGACGCTCGAGCCGTAGGCGACCGGCGGGGTCGTGCAGGTCCTCCCGGAGGTCTCGCAGATCACCGTGCCGTCCATCCGCACGGCATAGCCGACCGTGCCCGGACCGTTGGGCGCGCTCGCGGCCCAGCTCACGTCGATGATCGCGTTGGCGCCGTCGCCGGCGTCTCGATAGGGCGCGTCGGCGATCACGGGCGCCGACGGGGGGCCGACCGGTATGCCGCTTGCCGACACCGGCACACTGTCGCCCGCCGCGTTGGTCGCGACCAGCGTGAAGGTGTAGTCGGTCCCATTGGTCAGTCCCGTGACCGTCGCCGAGCCGGCGCCGGCGGTCAGCTCCATCGCGCCGCCGCCGGTGCCGGGCTGCCACGTCAGCCGGTAGCCGGTCAGCGAGGTGCCGCCGGACGGCCGGCCCCACGCCAGGCTGACCGAGCCGTCCCCGGTGCCGGCCACGACGAAGTTGGCCGGCGGGCCGGGCACCTGCTCGATCGTGATGGCCGGGGAGGGTGTCGACGGGTCGCTCCAGCCGGCCTCGTTGTGCGCCCGGACGACGAAGCTGACAGGCTCTCCGAGCGGCAAGCCGGAGATCAGGCAGGGGGAGGCGGCGCACTGTTGGGTCCGGCCGCCGCCGGACACCTCGTAGGCGTCGATCGGCGAGCCGTTGGCGGCGCCGGGCTGCCAGGACACGTCGACCGAGTCGGCGACCGAGACGGCGCGGGCGGCGACGGCGTTGGGCGGGTCGGGCCGGCCGAAGATCGACAAGCTGATCGTGCCGCGGACGGTGCGCTCGGCGCCGGCGTCCGTGGCCGCGACGGCGACCGTCAGGACACCGGACGCGTCGGCGGCCGGGGTCAACGTCAGGTGCGAGCCGGAGGTCTGCACGCCCACCGCGGCCCCGCCGGCCGGGCTCGCCGACAGCACCCGGAAGGCCGGGTTCGGCAACGGCGAGGTCATCGACTCGGCGAGGTCGACGTCGACCGACTGGCCCGCGGCCACGTGATCGAGTCGCACCGGAAGGATCGTCGGCAGCGGCAGATCGTCGGTCACCCGCACCCGCATCCGCGCGGGCTCGCTCGACTCGCCCCGAACTTTCACCTCGAACTCGCCCTCGGTGCCTGCGCGTGCCGCCGGCTGCGCCGTCAGTCGTATGCGGTCCGTGCCCGATCCCGCGATCGTCACCCCGTCGGCGGGTTGCGTCCATGACGCGTCGAAGGTGAGCCCGCCCGCCGCGGCGGGGTCGGCGGTCCACACGTGGCAGACGCTCGCGACGTCGATATCGACCGGGTCGGCGCCGGCCACCAAGTCCCAGATCAGGTTCGGGCAGCGCAGGATCGGCGCGTCATCGCCGATCTGCACCGGGATGCTCACCAACGACGCGGGAGTGGCCTCGCGGTCGGCTCCCGTGCGGTCGGTGACGGCGAGGATCAAGGCGGCGGGACCGGCATACCCCTTGGCCGCGGTGAGCGTCAGCGTGGTGCGAGAAGCCTTCGCGGAGAACGCTTTCGCCGGCGTGGTGATGATCGGGTCCGTCTGGTCGGCCAGGGTCACCGGGCTCCCGGTGGGTGAGCGGACCAGGTCGGCGAGGTCGACCTTGACGCTGCCGCCCTCCTTGATCGCGATCGACGCGCCGGGCACCGCGAAGGGTCCGCCCGATCCAGCGGCGGGGACATAGACGACCGCGGCGGCACTCGATCCGGAGGTGTCCGTGACGACATACGGCACCGCCTGGGGTGCGTCGGTGACCGGGATGGTGATCCGGCCGCCGCGGACCCCGGCGTCGGGCAGGGCGACGGAGGTGACCCGCAACCGGCTCGAATCCCCGTCCGGGTCGATGGCATCCGCGAGGACGTCGACGGTCGTCGAGTCGACGGAGGTGGCCTTGGCGACGTGGTCGGTGATCCGTGGCGGGATCTGTGCCCCCTTGGCGGCGCGGACGGTGACCGTGCTCAGGGCCGAGGCGCCCGCGTTGCCGCTCAGGCCGTACTTGATGACCTCCGACGTGCCGACCTTCGGGACCTTTGCCGTGATCGGCCCGGTGTCGCTGATGAGCTTCACGTCGGCCGGCAGGTGCGGGTTGTGGTCCGCGAGCGGGTGGATGCGCACCGGATCGCCCGCGGCGAACAGATCGTTGGTGAGCGGGTTGATCGTCACCGTCGCGCCGGGCGCAGCGGTGATGGTGTCCGGCAGCGGCACCGCGGGCTGCGGGTCGCCGGCGGGCACGACGGAGACTCGCACCGTCGCCTCGGCGACGCCACCGAAGGCGTCCGTCACGGCATACCGGAAGCTGTCGGACCCGGTGAAGTTCGGATACGCCTGGTAGGTAAGGCTATTGGGGCTGAAGGAGACCAGCCGCCCGAGCCGTGGTGCCGAGGCGAGGCCGGTGACCATCGTCGAGTCACCGTCGGGATCGTGCCCGGTCGTCGGCACCGGGATGGTGACATTGCCGCCCTGCACGACCCGCGCTTCGAGGCCCTCGGGGGTCGGGAGGGAATTGACCTCTTCGGGGCCGGGCCGGGGTGTCACGACGACGGTGAGCCGCCCGGCGGCGCTCTGGCCCGTGTCGGTCTGCGCGACGTAGTCGATATTGATCGTGCGGGCGGAGGCGGCCTTCGCGGGCGCGAGATAGCGGATCGACTGACCCGAGACGTATGCCGCGCCGACGTCGGCTTTCGTCGTGCCCGGATCGAGCGGGTCGGTGACCCGGAGCTGACCGGGCGCCGGCGCGTCGGGCACGGTGGCGAGCAGGGTGAGGGCGGACCCGGAGAGGGTGGAGTCGTTGTCCAGCACGGGCGCCAGGACGGAGTCGCCCGCGCGCACCGTGGCGGTGTCGGAGCGGACGGTGATGCGGTCCTCCTCGACGCCGGGCAGCATCGCGACCTCGACCTGTCCCATGGTCGCCTCGGACCCGTTGGTGACCGAATATGTCACCAGCGGAGGGGTTTTCGTGGCCACGCCGGTCGGGGTCAACCGCAACCAGCGGCCGCCGACGATCGCGACGGACAGCGCGTCCGCAGGGCTCGCGGTGGCCGACTGCACGGTCAGCAGCGCGCCCGCCGGGTCGCGGTCGTTGCCGAGCACGTCGACCAGCGCCGGCGCCAGCCCGCGGATCGAGGCGGTGTCCGGCATCGCGACGGGCGTGCGGTCCTTGGCCTTCTCGCGCACCTCCACGCGGATCTCCCCCTCGGCCGGTTCCGCCGTGCCGTATGCCGCGCGATAGCGGATCGGGTAGGTGCCCGGTTTGGTCGCAATCACGGTGAGGGTGCCGCTGGTCAGGTCGGTGTCGACGCGCAGCGGTTTGCTGCTCGAGCGGGTGAAGGCCGGCTCCCCGTCCAGGGCCAGGTGCGGGTCGCGGCTCGTCGGGTCGGAGCCGGGGATGTCATTGGCGAGTGGGGTGATCTGGGCCGGGCGGCCGGCCTCGGTCACGACGACATCGGGACGGGTCGTCGCCGGCCGCCGGGTCGTGGCCTGCGCGTCCTGGACCTCGACGCGCACCCGGGCGGGGGCACTGGTGGCCCGTCCGTCACTGACCCGGTAGGTGACCTCCATCGAGCCGGGGGTGCTGGGTGCGGTGACCTCGAGGGCGCCGTCGCCCGGCTGGACCGACCCGCGAGCCGTTTCGGCGCCGGCGATGACGAGCGGGTCGCCCTCACCGTCGCGCCAGGACCCGATGACAGGGACGGTCAGCACCCCGCCCGCTGGCACGGTCCACAGCGGGGCGGCGGTGGTCTTGCGGTGCTTGGGTGCGGTGTTCCTGCTGTCGGGCTGCGCGCGGACGCTGACCCGGCCGGTCGAGGAGATGCCGCCGGCATCGGCGGTGAACAGGAACGACCCGACCTGGGCGTCCTTGTCGAGGGTGAACCGCACCGTCTGCAGATCGGGGGCGATGACGGCCGTGCCGCCCTCGATCCGGGAGATGGCGGTGACGGCGAGGATGCGGCCGGCGAGGTCGGTGACATTGTCGAGGACGGGCAGCACGGAGGCCCGGCCGGGCCGGGCGCCGAAGACCGCCGGCGTGATCGTGGGCGGCTGCTTGGTGGAGCGTCCCGGATCCTTGCTCGGCCCCTTGTAGTCGGCAGCGGCGCGCAGCGGGCGGATCAGCCCGGTCCAGTCGTCGGTCGCCTTGCGGTTCTCGACGTCGAAGAGGCGACCGGACGCGATGTCGTTGATGACGATGTGCCCGCGGTTGACGCGCAGCACCGGGCGGCGCAGCGACTGGGCCCGGTCGACGATCTCCTCGGTGGCGCCGCCCACCCCGCACGTGCGGGCCGTCGCCGCCCGCTGGCCGGCCCAGGCGGCGAAACCGCAGCCGCGCACGACGGCCGGACGAGCCGGCACCCCGGTGCCCGCGGTGAAGACCGCGTCGACGGGGCCACCGGTCAGCGGCAGCCGGTACAGCGCTTGGCGGGTGGCGACGAGCACGTCGCCGGCGGTGCCGCCGGGCTGCTGCAGGACCGGAGGGTCGGTCTCGGCGTCGCCCGCCGACCGCGGCAGTTTCAGGGGGGCGTGGTTGCCGACTTGGACGGTGCGGGCGACCGGGTCGGCGATGACCTGCTGGTGGCCCACGGTCGTCACGGTCACGGCCTTGCGGGCCCCGATGGCGCCGAACGCGGGACTGGCGAAGCCGGAGTCGCTGTCGGCGTCGGGGTTGATCAGCACGCGGGTGCCGGCGGCGTCGGCCACGAAGACGGTGCCGTCCTCGGCGACCGCCAGGTCGGAGAACGGCCCGGCGCCCGAGGCCTTTTTCGGGCTGGCGACCGAGGTCAGGGGTTCGGTGGTCGCGGCGAGTTGACGCAGGCGTGTGGCGGCCGCATTGGTGTCGCCCGCGCGGTAGCGGGTCGCCCAGATCCGGCCGGTGGCCCGGTCCAGGGCGGCGATGGTGCCGCCGCGCAGGTCGAGGACGGCATCCTGCGCGATGACGACGCCCTGATCCGCCAGCGGGACGGCGGTGCGCACGTCGACGGGATAGATCGTCGAGGTGTTGCGATCGACGGCGACGACCGTGTCGGCGTCCTGGAGCACGTCGAGGGTGGACTCGTCCTCCTTGCGCAGCTCGCCCGGCGGGAAGAAGCCCCCGTCGAGGGCCCCGGCGGCCCGGTTGAGGCGACCGAAGGAGCCCTCGTGGTCGTTGGTCACCCAGACTCCGGCATCGAAAAGATCCATGCTGCGGACGCTGTGCCCGGGTTGGCGCACGACGAGACCGACGAATGCGGTGACGAGCAGGCAGGCGGTCACGACCGCCCCGATCACGCGCACCGCCTTGCCGTTCACGTGCGCGAGTATCCCGCCTAATCGCCGCGTCCGCCTCCTCAGGGCGCGGGATTCGGGCCACTCTTGCCTATTCGGCGCAGCTCGGCGACGAGTACTCCTGGGTCGAGGTGCCATTGGCCCGCACGACGAGGACCTCCAGGCAGACCCGTTCGCCGTTCGGCGCGTCGAGCGCGAGCTTCGGTGTGCTGACCACGCCCTCGCGGTCGTCGTCGGTGCGCCATCGGTAGGAGTCGGACTCCAGCAGCCCCGCGTAGTCCCACGTGAAGACGAGGCGTTCGCCGCGCCGTTCGCCCGAGACCTCCACGGTGCCCGGCAGCAGGGTGGCGTCGTCGTTGCCCAGGCCTCCTGGCGGCGCCGAGTCGCTGACGGTCGCCGGCGGCGTGGCCGGCTGGTTGCCGTCCGGCCAGGCCAGGTATGCCGCGCCGCCGGCCAACAGGAGCGCGCCCAGTCCCGCTGCGACCCCCAACCGTCGGCCGCGGTTGCCGGCCGGTGGAGGAGTCAGCGCGGTGCCCGACCGGGAGCCGGACGGGGCTGACGCTTCGAGGCCGATGGCGCGGCCGCGCATCGCGGCCGGGTCGGTTGCCGCACCGGGGAGGTCCGCGCCCAGGGGGCGGGCGCGCTGCAGCCGCGCCGAGGGCGGTGCGACGTCCACTGCGCCGGGACGGGCCGGGGCACCTCCGGGACGCGCCGGGGCTTTGGCCTCCTGGTCCACCTGCTGGGAGATGACCAGCGGCGTCCGCGGCAGGTGCAACTCCTCCTCCACGGCCCCGAGCGCGCGGGCGAAAGCCTCGACGCTGGCATACCGCTGCTCGGGGTTCTTGGCCATCCCGCGCGACAGCACTCGCTCGAGCGACGCCGGCACATCGGCGCGTCCTGTCGGCGGCGGGCGCGAGTCGCGGATGCGGCCCATGACGGCCAGCCGCGAGTTGTCGCCGCCGGGCAGTTCGAACGGGGAACGGCCCACGAGCAGATGCCAGATCGTCGCCGCGAGGGAGTAGACATCGGTCGCGACCGAGCCCCGGGTGGCGGTGAAGAGCATCTCCGGCGGCGACCACGGGATGGAGACCCCGACGTCGTCGTCGTCGGCGTCCGGACCGACCAGCCGGGTGGCGACGCCGAAGTCGGTCAGGCCGGAGGAGCCCCACGGGAGGGTGAGGATGTTGGCGGGCTTGACGTCGCGGTGAATGATGTGGGCCAGGTGGGCGCTGTGCAGCGCGCCGCTGATCTCGACACCGGTCGTCAGCACCTCGGCGACGTTGAGGTCACCCCCGGCCGAGCGGTCGGCGAGCGTCGCGTCGGGGCAGTAGGCCATGACGAAGTAGGCGAGGTCGTGGCGGGTGATCCCGACCGCGTGGATCGTGACGACATTGGGGTGGTGCAGGCCGGCCATCGTCGTCGCCTCGGTCTGGAAACGCATCCGGGCGGCGTGGTCGTGGGTGCCTTCCCGCAGCACCTTGACCGCGACGTCGCGATCGAGCTGCCGGTCGCGGTAGAGGTAGACGTCGCCATAGCCGCCGGTGCGGCTGAGCACCCGCTCGAATTCGAGCCCGCCGATCTGCGGCGGGCCGGCCGGGGCGCGTCTCACGCTGCTCCGCCCGAGGCCCTTGGCGCCAACCCCCACCGCACACAGGGACGATATCCGCTCTTGGTCGGTGCCGGACGGGTGGGGACCGGGTGTATCAGGGCCTCTCGCCGCGCCTCTTCCTGGACGTAGTCTCCCCCCGAACACGTGCGGAGCAGGACATGATCACCCTCGTCGTCGGCGATATCCACCCGATGGTGGTGGACGGGATCGCCCATCTCGTGCGCACCTCGGGACCGGAGCTCCGGTGGCGCGGCGCGGGTGCCTCGTGGCCGGACGTGCTCGAGCTGGCCGGCGGACCGGCCTCGGGGCCACGCGTCGTGCTGGTCGAGCCGGCGATCGGGCCGGTGCACGAGACGGAGGCGGCCATCCGGGAGCTGACGCAGCGCGGCGTGGCGGTCGTCGTGCACACCGCCGATCTGCGGCCGGTGCCGATCCGCCGGGCGGTCACGGCCGGCGCGTTGGGCGTGGTGCTCAAGACCCACTCGCGCGACGCCGTGCTGGCGGTCGTCCGCGCGGCCGCGGCCGGGACCTTCACCACCTCGAGCGAGTGGGCGCGCCGGCTGGTGTCCGATGCGCGGATGACACCGCAACTCAGCCCGCGCGAGGAGGAAGTGCTGCGCCTGCTGGCGATCGGGTTACCGCGCAAGGTGATCGGCCGGCACATGAGCCCGCCCGTGGCGACGACCACGGTCGTGACCTATCTCAACCGCATGTGCGAGAAGTATCGCGAGATCGGCCGGACGATCTCGTGTCCCGCCGACGTGCTGCGCTTGGCGGCCGAGGACGGCTATCTCGACCTGGGCGGCAACTACCCCCGCGGGTCCCTCGAGGCCGCGAGCTGACCAGTGACAGATATCGTCACAACCATCGGGGCTTGTGCGGCGTCTTCCTTGGTGACGCCGACGCTGACCAGGAGACGCCATGAACCACCGCCATCGCCTTCCCACTGCCCGCATGAAAGTGGCCCGCGGGGTGGCCCTCATGGCCTCACTGCTCCTCGCCCTGGTCACCCCGGCGGCCGCGGCGGGCGGGCCGGACGTGACCGTCACCGGCCGGCTGTCGTATGTCGTCCTCGACCCCGGGCTGGGCCCGGACGCCGACCGCAGCGCACCGGCGCAGGCCCGGACCCGGGCGTCGCTGACGATCGCCGGGACCACCGTGCCCGTCGCGTCGGCGGTGGCCGACGGACTGGCGGCCGGTGAGGTCACCGTCCGGGTGACGGCGAGCGCCACGGGACGGACGACCCCGTCGGCCATCGCGGCGGACCTGCGCTCCGGCGCGGCCCGCATCGACCAGCTCGCGCCCGCCGCCGGGCAGCGTTCGGAGCCGCCGGTGCTCGGTCAGCACCATGTCACCGTCGTGCCGCTCTATTGGAGTGCGCCCCCGGCAACCACCAACGCCTTGGTGGGCACCACCATGACGGCGGTCGACAGGTACTTCAACACCCAGACCCACGGCAAGATCCGCTTCGAGCTCACCAGGATCCTCCCGGCGGAGAAGGTCACGCTGAGCCCGGAGGACATCGAGTACTGCGCCACGAGCCAGCTCGAGGACCGGGCGCGAAAGCTGGCGAACCTGCCCAAGGACCAGTACCACCACGTCGTGGTGCTCATGCAGTACAACCCCAACTGCTTCTTCGCCGGTATGGCATCGATCGGTCAGGACGCGTTCGGCGGCGAGATGGTCGTCATCAACGACACTCCTTCGCAGGTCGTCTGGGCCCATGAGTACGGTCACAACCTCGGCCTGATCCACAACGCCGGCCGGGTGTGTTGGTCCGATCGCGCGCACCAGCACGCCGTCCCGCTGTCGAACGACTGCCAAGACGTCACCTATGAGGATCCCTTCGACCTGATGGGGCACGGGTGGTGGGGCTTGGCCGGCATCAGCTCCGCGCAACAAGAGAAGCTCGGCGTCCTGCCCGCTGGCGACCGGTTGGCCCTGTCCTCGGGCGGCACGGTCACCCTCAACTCGATGAGCACCGGCTCCGGCCTGCGCAGCGTCTATCTGGAGGTGGGCGGCGCCTTGTGGGACGTCGAATACCACGTTGCAGCCGGGCAGGAGAGCTGGATCGACGACGAGACCTACACGGGATACGACGGAGTCGAACGCACCTCGCCTGGTGCCGGGGTCGTGGTGCGCCGCATCTCCGCGACGGCCGACCTGTACGAGGAATGGGCCGTCGTCAATCCGCACATCGAAGGTGACGGCAGCCGCTTCGAACGCCACCCCGTGCTGACGGCTGGGGAGAGCCTGGCCGTGCCCGGCGGCCTGCTCACGATCACGGTCAAGGCCACCACGTCCACGACGGCGACGGTCACGCTCACCACGCGGGCCGACGGGGTGACGCGGTGGGCCGGGGCAGACCGCTACGAGACGGCCGCCAATATCGCCCGGCTGGCCTTCCCGGGCGTCCGGGAGATCTACGCCGCATCCGGCCTGCTGTTCACCGACGCCCTCAGCGGCGCGCCGGTGGCCGGCATGCGGGGGAAGCCGATGTTCCTGATGATGCCCGACCAGATCCCGAACCGGGCCTTCATGGAGTTGATCCGCCGGGACCCGACGTCGGTGACCCTGCTCGGCGGGCCGGCGACGCTGTCGGAGGACCTGCGGATCCAGCTCGACAGCGAGTTCGGCGCCGTTTCCCGGATCGCCGGCGAGGACCGGTATGCCACCTCGGCCGCGATCTCCCGCAAGGGGTTCACCCCCGGAGTCTCGGTCGCGTATGTCGCGTCGGGGCTCGTCTTCCCCGACGCCCTCTCGGGGGCGCCGGTTGCGGCGCGGGATCGGGGCCCGGTGTTGCTGACCGACGACGACACTCTGCCGGCCCCCGTCGCGGCCGAACTGACTCGGCTGCAACCGGAATCGGTCGTCGTCCTCGGGGGGCCGGCTTCGGCCGGGGAGTCCGTCCTGGAGGAGATCGAGCAGGCAGCCGGCGTCACTCCGGAGCGCGTGTCCGGAGCCGACCGGTATGCCGTGTCCGCCGAGATCTCCCGGCGCGCCTTCCCCTCGGGTGCCGACCTCGTCTTCGTCGCCTCCGGTGAGAAGTTCACCGACGCCCTGGCGGGCGCCCCGGCTGCGGGGGCCAAGAAGGCGCCGATGCTGCTGGTCAAGGAGAAGGCGATCCCCTCGGTCGTGGCCGGCGAACTCGCCCGGCTGAACCCCAAGGAGATCATCGTCCTCGGCGGCGACGCCACCATCAGCCCCGCCGTCGAGATGGCCCTCGGGGATTACGTCGACTGACGCAGGTAGGTACGGGTCCGACACCCGTCTTTTTGAACACGTTCAAAAAGTGGTAGCGTCACGCCATGGGCAAGACGGAGGAGACGCGGGAGAAGCTGGTGGTGGCTGCCTTGGCCTCGTTCCGCGAGCGGGGTTACGACGCCACGACGATGCGCCTGATCGCTGCGGAAGCCGGTGTGTCGCAAGGCAATGCCTACTACTACTTCGAGGGCAAGGAGGCCTTGGTCCAGGAGCTGTATGTCCGCATCCAGGCCGAGCACCGGGCCGCCGTGGCCGGGCGACTGCGCAGCGGGGCATCGCTCGCGCACAACCTGGCGACGGTGCTGCATACCGGCCTCGACGTCATGGCGCCCTATCACTCCTTCGGCACGACCCTCCTGCAGTCCGCACTGAGGACCACCTCTGCGGTCAGCCCCTTCGCACCCGACTCCCAGGCGGCGCGCGAGGCGGCGATCTGGCTGATGCGCGAGGCCGTCGACCGCAGCCGGCCGCGCATCGGCGGACGACTCGGGGAGCAGCTGCCACGGCTGCTCTGGCTCGCCTACCTCGGCGTCACGCTTCACTGGGTCATCGACGGCAGTCCGGGGCAGCAGCGCACTCGGGAGCTCGTCGACCGGGTCAGTCCGTTGCTGGGCAAGGCGATCCGGCTCGCCGGGACACCCGTCGCCAAGCCCTTCGTCACCGACCTCACCGCCCTCGTCGACGCCATGACGGCGCCAGGACGGGCCGGAACGCCATGAGCGTCGTTGTCATCGCCGGGGCCTCGGGCTTCATTGGTCGCCACCTCAGTGCGGCCTTCGCGGCCGAGGGGTGGCAGGTGCGCACCATCGGCCGGGGTGTCGGCGCCGATGCCCGATGGGGCAGCGACCTGCGTCCGGCGCTCGACGGGTCGCTGGCCGTCGTCAACCTGGCCGGGCGCTCGGTCGGCTGCCGCTACACCAAGAAGACCGCGGACGAGATCTTCAGCTCCCGCACCGAGACCACCGCGGCGCTCGGCAGCGCCATCACCGACACCGCGAATCCCCCTGCGGTGTGGCTCAATTCGAGCACCGGCACCATCTACCGGGAGGCCCGCGACCGGCCCCAGGACGAACGCACCGGCGAACTCGGCACCGGGTTCTCCGTCGCCGTCGCCCGGGCCTGGGAGCACGAGCTGTATGCCGCGCCCGCCCCGGTCCGCAAGCTCGCCTTGCGCACCGCCATCACGCTCGGCGCCGGTGGCGGTGCCCTCAGTCCGCTGATCAACCTGGCGCGCCTGGGTTTCGGCGGCCGGCAGGGAGACGGCGCACAGGTGGTCTCGTGGATCCACGTCGACGATGTGTATGCCGCCATCCGCCACCTCATCGACGCCCCGGACATCAGCGGGCCGGTCAATCTCGCCAGTCCGCACCCGGTTCCCAACGCTGAGCTGATGTCGTTGGTGCGCAAAGAGTTCGGCTGGCTAGCGGGGGAGGAGGCACGCGGCATACCGTTGCCGCGCGCAGCGCTCGGCATCGGCGGACGGATCATCCGGACCGAGCCCGAACTCGTTCTCAAGAGTCGCTGGCTGGCGCCGACGGTGCTGCAAGAGAGCGGTTTTCGCTTCCGCTATCCGGAGTTGGCCGATGCCCTCGCCGCGATCGGCCGGTCGACGCCCCGAGGGCTGCTGCCCGTCCAGCTCGGCTGATCCCCTCCCCCGAACGACGGCGTCCGCGGGGACGGTCGCGATATCGACCGTCCCCGCGGACGCCGGTCTTGCAGGGTGCTGGTCTTGCGGGGGTGTTGGGCTTGCAGGGGCTGGGCTCAGCCCCAGTTGTCCTTGGTCCGGTCGCCGGCGTCCTCGACACGGTCGGCCGCGTCGTTGATGGAGTCGGCGGCGGTGTCGGTGGCGTTCTCGATGCGGTCGCCGAGGTTGTCGCCGGTCTCGTCGAGGGCGTCACCGGCGGCATCCTGTGCCTCGGAGACCTGGCCCTTGGCGTCGTCGAACGCGTCGGAGGTGGCGTCCTTCGCGTCGTCCGCGGCGTCGCCGGCCTTGTCCTTGAGTTCGGCGGCCTTGTCGCTCGCCTTGTCCTTGACCTCCGCAGCCTTGTCGGCGACGGTGTCCTTGACCTCGGCGGCCTTGTCCTTCGCCGCGGCGGCGACCGACGCCGCCTTGTCCTGCAACGAGGAACCGGTGTCGCCCGCCATCGGCGAGCGCGCGGCATACGGGTCGCTGGCGGGCACCGCCCAGGGGTCGGTGGCGGGGGTCTTGCGGCGCGTCAGGACGTATGCCGCGCCGCCGGCGAGGGCGGCGAGCAACAGGAACGGACCCCACGAGCGCTTCTTCGGCTTCGCCGTCGCCTCACCCTTGAGCACCGCGAACGCCTCCGGCGCCCGGTGCGCGGTCTCGGCGGCCTGGTCCTTGGCCGACAGCGCGCCCGCGGCGACGGTGGCGATGGCCCCGGCGACCTTCGGCAGGACATCCTCGACCAGCGTGTTGCGGGCGGTTTCGACACGAGGTGCGGCGGCGTCATACCCGTGGGCGGCCGCTTCGCGAGCGGCAGCGGCCCGCTCCTTGGCGACGTCCACGGCCGGGGCGGCGCGCTCCATCAGGTGCGAGGCGCGCTCGCCGGCCTTCTCACTCGCGGCGGCGGCCCGGTCACGCAACTCCGCGGCGCGGTGCGCGGCGGCGGCGCGGGCGTCGGCGGACTGGTCCGCGACATACGACGCGCGGTGTGAGGCCCGGTCAGCTGCTTCCTCGCGCATCTCGGCGGCCTTCTCCGCGGCGGTGTTGACGTAGTCGGCGACCGCGGCCTTGGCCTTCTCGGTCTTCGACGGGGGCTTGCTGCACAGCATGGTCTCTCCTTCGGGATGCGGTCGTATCTGGCCTCCATCCTGCCTCCTCCACACGGGCGATGCGTCGTTAGGGGCCGACGAAGTGACCGCTCCCAGGGAACTCACAGGGAACGCGTGATTGACTTGGCGCCATGAAGGCAACCCTGCACACCAACCTCGGCGACATCGTGGTCGAACTCTTCGACAACCAGGCCCCCAAGACCGTCGCCAACTTCACCGGCCTCGCCTCCGGCGAGAAGGAGTACAAGGACGACGCCGGGCGCTCCAACCCGACGAAGTTCTTCGACGGGCTCGGATTCCATCGCATCATCCCCGGCTTCATGATCCAGGGCGGCTGCCCGCTCGGCCAGGGCATCGGCGGCCCGGGCTACACCTTCGACGACGAGATCCACCCCGAGCTGGCGTTCGACCGGCCCTACCTGCTCGCCATGGCCAACGCCGGCAAGCGCATGGGCAAGGGCACCAACGGCTCCCAGTTCTTCATCACCGTCGAGCCCACGCCGTGGCTGCAGGGCAAGTACACGATCTTCGGTGAGGTCACCGATGACGCTTCGCGCCAGGTCGTCGACGCGATCGCCGCCGTGCCGACCGGGCCCAACGACAAGCCGGTCGAGCCGGTCGTCATCGAGTCGGTCGAACTCTCCTGAGTCCGTCCGCGTTATTGACCGCGTGACCCCTATGCCGCGCCCGTTGCCGGGAACGCCGGGGAGCGCCGGATGACCGAGCCGTATGCCGGTCCCGGCGCCCCCGCGCCTGTGTGTCCCCGCCACCCCGACCGGATCTCGTATGTCCGCTGCCAGCGGTGCGGCAACCCCACATGCCCCGAGTGCCAGCGGGCCGCTGCCGTGGGGGTGCAGTGTGTTTCGTGCGTCGCCCAATCGGCGCGGGAGCACCCGACGACCAAGACGGTCCTCGGTGCCCGGACGGGGGACCGGGGCGGTCGGCCGATCGTCACGCTGATCCTCATCGCCGCGTGCGTGGGCATCTGGCTGCTGGAGCAGGCCAGCCGCAGCGACGAGATCTTCTACCGGTTCGCGCTCTCCCCGGCCATCGGGGAGGAGGAGCCGTGGCGGTTCGTCACCTCGGCCTTCCTTCACGGGCCGCCGATGCACATCCTGTTCAACATGTTCGCCCTGTGGATGCTGGGCTCCTATCTGGAGCCGCTGCTGGGCAAGGTGCGCTTCCTGATCCTCTACCTGGTCAGCGCCATCGGCGGCGGGGTGGCCTACATCTTGCTCAACCCGGTGACCGCGACCGGCGGGGTCGTCGGTGCCTCGGGCGCGGTGTTCGGGCTGTTCGGCGCCTTGATAGTCCTCAACCGGGCCCTCGGGCGCAGCACCCAGGGCATCATGCTCAACCTCGCGATCAATGCTGCCCTGCCGCTGCTCTATCCGAATATCGCCTGGCAGGCGCACGTCGGAGGCTTCCTCACCGGCTTGCTCCTGGCGTTCGTCTTCGCGCGCGGCCGGCGCAATGCGGCGGTGGCGTACGGCGGCGCCGCGGCCGTCACCGGCGCGATCGTCGCCGCCGGCGTGGCGCGCTACCTGACCGGCTGAGGCCGCTTTCCGAGGCGACCGTTTTCCGAGTCGCCGGACCGGGCGGCATACCATCCCCCGGGAATCACACCGGTGTCATTCGTCCCCAGCTGTGGACAACTGGGTGGATAACGCACAGTCCGGGGATAACCCTGGGGACAACTGAGGACAAGCGGGCCTTAGTTGCGCCGTGACGCTTGTCGTGAGCTCGAGTGAGCGGACCATGCCGACGACTGAACGGTCGCCCGATCGAGCGCGGCGGCGGCTTACCGCCAGTTGGTGGTCATGCCGAAGCCGGCGAGCATCAGGGCGAAGCCGACGCCGAGGTTCCAGCGGCCGAGGGCCTCGATGGGGTACTGCTGCTTGGTGATGTAGAAGGTCACGACCCACAGCAGGCCGAGGATCATCAGGCCGAGCATGACCGGGACGTACCACGAGGGGTTGCCGGTCTTGACCTTCTGCGCGCGGGGCGCTTCCTGCGGGGTGTAGGTCGCCTTCTTGCGGCCCTTCGACTCTGGCACGTGCGGATCTCCCTGTGCGTCATTCGCGGAACTGGCCTCCAGGGTAGTCGACGCACGAGCCGGTCCTGCGCGAATGACCTACTGTGGGGGCACCATGACCGAGCAGGAGCCTCAGCCGGACCGGCGCGCAGCCCGGCGGTCGGCCGCGCGGGTCGCGGCCTCCCGGTGGCGGCGCTGGCTCGTGCTGACCCGCCGACCGACGATGTGGTCGCTGCTCGTGCCGATCGTGGCGGTCCTCGCGGGCATCCTGTTCTCCACCAGCGGTCAGGCCTCCCGCGGCACCGACCTGCGCTCGGACGCGCCCGGACTCGCCGACGTCATCCGCGAGCGTCAGCGCCTGATGGCCGACCGAGTGGGCGAGGTCGCCGCGGTCCGCGCGGACGTCGACCGGCTCACGGCCGCGGCTGCTCCCGGGAGTGAGCGGATCGCGAAACTGTCCGGTGCGGCCGACGCGCTCGCCGCGGGCGCGGGCACCGCCGCGGTCGAGGGGGACACCCTCACCGTCGCCCTCGACGACTCGCCCCTGACCAGCGATCAGCTGCCCGAATGGGCGACCGTGGACGACATCGTCGTGCACCAGCAGGACGTGCAGGCCGTCGTCAACGCCCTGTGGCGCGGCGGCGCCGAGGCGATGATGCTCATGGACCAGCGGGTGATCTCGACCAGCGCCGTCCGGTGCGTCGGCAACACCCTGATCCTGCAGGGCCGCGTCTATTCACCGCCGTTCGTGATCAGCGTGATCGGCGATCCCGCCGCGCTGGAGGCCGCCCTGGACGCCGACCCGACGATCGATCGCTATCGGGAGTACGTCAGTGCCCTCGGCCTGGGCTATGCGGTCGAGCGCACCGGCATCAAGACCTTCCCCGCCTTCGCCGGCACCCTCTCCCTCACCTCCGCCCGGGTCGCCGACTAACCGCTGCCTCGCCCCACCAACGTCGCGGGGAGGGGGTCAGCCGGCGACGACACGGGCGATGCCGGCGGCGTCCCGGACGAGCGGGCTCAGGCCCTCGGCGGCGGCGACGGCGGCGGGGTCACCGCATACGGCCAGCCAGTTCGCGAGGAGGCGGTGGCCCCCATGGGTCAGGACACTCTCGGGGTGGAACTGCACGCCGTGCAGGGGCAGGTCGCGGTGGCGGACGGCCATGATGATGCCGCTGTCGGTATGGCCGTTGGCGACCAGGGAGTCCGGCAGCGTGGGCGGGTCGATCGTCAGGGAGTGGTATCGGGTCGCCGTGAACGGATCCGCCAGCCCGTCGAGCACACCGGTCCCGTCGTGGTGCACCTGAGACGTCTTGCCGTGCAACAACTCCGGCGCCCGGCCGACGGTCGCCCCCATGACCACCCCGAGGGCCTGGTGCCCCAGGCACACCCCCAGCATGGGCTGGCTGCGTTCGGCACACGCGGCGATCATCGCCATCGACACCCCGGCCTCCTCAGGTGTGCCCGGCCCGGGCGAGATCAACACCCCGTCGAAGCCGGTGCCCTCGTCCGGTGTGATCGCGTCATTGCGCACCACGGTCGTCTCGGCGCCGAGTTGCTGCAGGTAGCCGACGATCGTGAAGACGAAGCTGTCGTAGTTGTCGACGACGAGGATTTTGGCCATCGGCTGATCGTATGGTCAGTTGCGCAGCGGGGGCGCGGACGTCTGGGAGATGGTCGGTATCGTGTTGCCCGTGTTGGTCCCGCCGCCGCCGGTGCCCGTGTCGGTCGGGGGCGGGGTGGTCGAGGTGGACGTCGCGGTGTCCGTCGATGTCGTCGGTTCGGTCGGCGGCGGGGTGCTCGACTGGGTCGTCGTGATCGTCGTCGTCTGCACGATCGTGCGCGGCTTCGCCAGGGTCAAGGTCACGGTGGTGCCGACGTTGACCTCGCCCTTCTTGGGGTCGGTCCGTAGCACCGTGTCCTCGGTTTCGGAGCTCTCCTCCAGGACGGTCAGGACCGGCAGCTTCAACTCCGCCAGAATGGCTCGGGCCTCGTCCTGGGTCTTGCCGACCAGGTCGGGCAGCGCGACCTTCCCAGTGCCGACGGTCAGGTCGACCTCGTCGCCCTCGGCGGCGTCGGCATACTCCTCCGGCGTGGAGGAGACGACCTCGTCCTTCTTGGCGTCGGGGGAGTCGAGCGATCGCACATCTCCGAGTTCGAGCCCGGCATCCTCCAACGCCGCGGTGGCCTCGTCGAGCGTGAGCCCCGCCAGCGGCGGGACGCGCGTCGCGGCCGGACCGCCGGACACGGTGAGGTTGATCTGCTTGCCGGCCAGCTGTTCGGTGCCGCCCTTGGGGTCCTGATCCATCACCTTGTCCTTGTCGTATTCGGACGAGGGTTGATAGGACGAGCTGACCTCGAAGCCGGCGGCTTGCAGGTCGCTGCTGGCCTTGGTCAGGGTCTTGCCCACGACGGACGGCACCGTCACATATTCGGGCCGGGAGTCCAGATAGATCTTGGCGGCGAACCCCAGCACCCCCACGGCGAGCAGCAGGATCGACGCGATGAGCACGCCGGACCCGCGGCGCCGCGGCTCGTCATACGGCTGCTCGGGCGCCAGCACGTCGACGGGGGTCGGCGGGATGTGCTGCGCCGGGGCGACGACGGCCGTGGGTTGGTCGGCGCGCAGGGCTGCGTATGCCGCTGCGCTGACCGGCCGTCCCAGCCGCACCGAGCGCAGGTCGTCGCGGAAGTCTTCCGCCTCCTGATATCGCTGCTCCCGGTCCTTGGTCAGGGCCAGGGCGATGACGGCGTCGAGATCCTCGGAGACCGCCGGGTTGAGGGAGGAGGCGAGCGGCGGCGGCTTCGAGACGTGCTGGTAGGTCAGCGACACCGGCTCCCCGACGAACGGGGTGCGCCCCGTCAGCAGTTCGAAGAGCAGGCACCCGGTCGAGTAGAGGTCGGAGCGGGAGTCGACCGTCAGGCCCTCGGCCTGTTCGGGGGAGATGTACTGCGCCGTGCCCATGACCGAGGAGGTGTGCGTCATCGTCGCCTGGGTGTCGGCGACCGCGCGGGCGATGCCGAAGTCCATGACCTTGACGGTGCCGTCGCCCGCCACCATGACGTTGGCGGGCTTGATGTCGCGGTGCACCATGCCCATCTCGTGCGAATAGGCCAGGGCGTCCAGGACGGACTCGGTGATCCGGGCGGCCTCCTGTGGCGGCAGGTCCCCATGCTCGTTGAGCAACTCCCGCAGGGTGTAGCCGTCGACGTATTCCATGATGATCCACGGCACCGGCACGCGTGCGCCGCCGGTCTCGGTGAGCTGGTCCTCGCCGGAGTCGTAGACGGCGACGATATTGCGGTGGTTCAGCCCGGCCACCGACTGCGCCTCCCGGCGGAAACGGGAGAGGAAGTGGGCGTCGCGGACGTGATCGCTGCGCAGGATCTTGATGGCGACCGTGCGACCCAGGCGGGTGTCGTAGCCGTGGTGGACCTCGGCCATACCCCCGCGGGCGATCAGCTCGCCCACTTCGTACCGGCCGCCCAGGAGCTTGGGCACAGGGATGGTCATTCGGGCCCCCTAGGGAGGTTCGGGGAGCTGGTCATGAGCGGACCTCGCGCAGTAATCAGGCGAAGCGAGGCGGGGCGGGTCACACGCGCTGCGTGGGAGGAACTTCGTGGGGTCGCGCTCATGAGTTCAACACCGCCTCCATGACGGACTTGGCGATGGGTCCGGCGACGGCGCCGCCCGAGGCCTCGCTGCCGGCGTTGCCGCCGTCCTCGACGACGACGGCGACGGCGACCTTCGGGTCGGCGGCGGGAGCGAAGGAGACGAACCAGGCGTGCGGGGCGGCGCCCTTGGCGTGCTGCGCGGTGCCGGTCTTGCCCGCCACGTCAACGCCCGCGATCTGCGCTGCCGTGCCGGTGCCCGAGGTGACCACGTCCTTCATCATGGTCGTCAATTGCCGCGCTGTGCTTGTTGAGACCGCCTCGGATAGCCGCTCGGGCGTGGCCTCGTCGATCGTCTGCAGCTGGGAGCCGAGGACGCGGCGCACCAGATAGGGCTTCATGACCTCCCCGCCGTTGCCGATGGCGGCGGCCACCATGGCCATCTGCAGCGGGGTGGTGCGCACGTCATACTGGCCGATCGCGGCCTGCGCGGTGTTGGGTTCGTTCATGTTCGCCGGGACCGAGCTGGCCGTCGCCCGCATCGGCACGGTCAATGTCTGACCGAACCCGAACTTGCCCGCCTGCTCCCGCAGCGCCTCCGCGCCGAGCTGCATCCCGAGGCTCGCGAAGGCGGTGTTGCACGAGATCTCCAGCGCGTGGATCAGCGTCGTCTTGTCATTGGGCCCGCACGGGGCGCGGTCGTGGTTGGCGAGGGGGGCCGCGACGCCGGGCAGCTGGAGCGTGGCCGGGCCGGGCACGGTGGAGTTCTGCGTGTACGTGCCGGACTCGAGCGCCGCGGCGGCCGTGACGAGCTTGAACGTCGAGCCGGGCGGGTAGAGGTCGCCGGCGATGGACCGGTTGATCAGCGGGTCGCCCTCGTCCTTGAGCAGGCGCGGCCATGCCTTTTCGACCGCGCCGATGTCGTGCGAGCTCAGCTCCGCCGGGTCGTATGCCGGGTGGCTGACCATCGCGAGGATGGCCCCGGTCTTCGGGTCGAGGGCGACCACGGCGCCGCGCTGGGTGCCCAGGCCGCGGTCGGCCGCGGTCTGCGCGGCCGGGTTGATGGTCAGCTCGAGGGAGGCGCCGACGGGGTCCTTGCCGGTGAGCAGGTCGGAGACGCGGCGGTAGAAGAGCTTGTCGCTGCGGCCGGAGAGCAACTCGTTCTCGGCGCCCTCGATGCCGCCGCCGGCGCCGTAGACATAGGAGTAGTAGCCGGTGACATGCGAATACAGCTGTGCCATCGGGTAGCGCCGGTCCCACTTCAACTCCCCGTCGGTCGCGACCGAGCGGGCGATGGCCTCGCCGCCGACGAGGATGGAGCCGCGCTCGCGGTTGTAGGACGCGAGCAGGGTGCGTCTGTTGTCGGGCAGGTCGTTGATCTTCTTCGCGGCCGCGAACTGGATCCACGAACTGGAGACCAGCAGGCAGAAGAACAAGGCGGCCGCGATGGCCGACAGCCGGCGGATGGGGGAGTTCATCGGCCGCCCACCGCCGCCGGGATCGGGCCACTGTCGGCGGTGTCGAGGACCGGCTGGCGGGCCTGGTCGCTGATCCGCAGCAGCAGCGCGACGAGCGTCCAGTTCGCCAGCAGGCTCGAGCCGCCCGAGGACAAGAACGGCATCGTCAGGCCGGTCAGGGGGATGACCCGGGTGACGCCGCCGACGACGACGAAGCATTGCAGGGTCAGCGAGAACGCGAGGCCGGCGGCGAGCAGCTTGCCGAACCCGTCGCGGACGCCGACGGCGATCCGGAACCCGCGCTCGGCGAGCAGGACATAGAGGATCAGGATCGCCATCAGGCCCACCAGCCCGAGTTCCTCACCGAAGCTGGCGATGATGAAGTCGGACTCGGCGAAGTAGGTGATGTAGGGCCGGCCCTGCCCCAGCCCGGTGCCGAGCAGGCCACCGCTGGCCATCCCCATCAGGCCCTTGGCGAGCTGGTCGGACTGCGCGACCGCCTCGGGGCTGAACGTGTGCAGCCACAGCAGCACCCGGGTCTGGACGTGGCCGAAGAGGCGGAAGGCGATGACAGCGCCGCCGGCGGCGAGAAGCAGGCCGATCGCGATCCACCCGACCCGCTCGGTCGCGACATAGAGCATCGCGACGAACAGGCCGAAAAAGAGCAGGGCGCTGCCGAGGTCCTTCTGCCAGAACAGCACAGCGAGGCTGACGGCCCACATCAGCAGGATCGGGCCGAGGTCGCGGCCGCGGGGGAACTGCATCCCCAGCACCCGCGGTCCGGCGATGGACAGGACATCGCGGGTGCGCACCAGGTAGCCGGCGAAGAACACGGCCAGCACGATCTTGGCGATCTCACCCGGTTGGAAACTGAAGGGCCCCAGGCCGATCCAGATCCGGGCGCCGTTGATCTCGCGTCCGATGAACGGGAAGAGCGGCAGCAGCAGGAGCACCACACCGGCGGTGCCCGCCAGGAAGGTGTAGCGGCGCAGCGTGCGGTGATCCCGCAGCCAGAGCAGCACCCCGATCGCGATCGCGACGCCGAGCGCGCTCCACGTCAACTGGCGCAACGCCATACCCTCGCCGAGCTCGTTGCCCTTGGCGATGTCGAGGCGGTGGATCATCACCAGACCCAGCCCGTTGAGGAGGGTGGCGATGGGCAGCAGCAGCGGATCGGCATACGACGCGGTCCAGCGCAGCACGAGGTGGAAGACGACGGCGATCGCCAGCACCCCGCCGACCTGGGTGGCGAGATTGGCCGGCCAGGCGCCGTGGGCGCTGGCCTCGACGGTCGCATAGGCGAGGGTGATGATGGCGACGGCGAACAACAGGAGCAGCAGCTCGACGTTGCGGCCGCGGCGGGGGCGCAGCGAGGTGACGACGCTCATGCGCGGCTCGTCGTCGTGCTCGTCGGGCGGCTCGAGGTCGAGGAGCTGCCCGACCCGGTGGAACTGCCCGACCCGGTGGAACTGCCCGAGCCACTGGAACTGCTCGAGCCGCTGGAACCGCCCGAGCCACTGGAACTGCTCGTCCCACTGGAACTGCTGGACGAGGCACTCGCCCCCGGATTGGTGTCGGCGCCGCACGTCTGGCCCTTGGCGCGGGCGGCGATGCAGGCCTGGGCTTGGGCGCGGATCGTCGCGACGCGCTTCTCGGCGTCGTCGCGGCTGTCGGCGGTGATGCTCGACTCCACCTCGGTCCGCCAGAAGTCGGGCAGGTCGCTGACCTTGATACCGGTCTTGGTCAGCGGGGTGGACAGGTCGATCGGGCCGAGGTCGGAGCTGATGCCCTGATAGATCGCGACCTCACCGTCCTGGGTGCCGACGAAGTACTGCCGTTGCGACCAGGCATACAGCGCGGCGCCCCCACCGGCGATGACGATGACGGCAGCGGCGAGGGCGCCCAGCCACTTCAGGAGGCGCCGGGAGGAGGAGGACTCCTCGGCGAGGGCGAGCCGCTCGACGGTCTCGCTCTCCTCGTCGAGCCCGAGCGTGGGGCGCAGGGCGGCGGCCTTGGCGGCAGGGGTTTCGCGCAGGGCGCGGTTGCCGGCGCGGCTCTGGGTGGCGGCGCCGACGATCTGCGGGGTGACCGGGGGCAGGCGCCCCGCGGTCATGTCGACGATGTCGGCGACGATGACCGTCACATTGTCGGGGGCGCCGGCGCGCAGGGCGAGTTCGACCAGCCGGTCGGCGGTCTCCTCGGGAGCGGCACCGGCCCGCAGCACGTCGGCGATGGTGTCGGCGGCGACGAACCCGGACAGCCCGTCGGAGCACAGCAGGTATCGGTCGCCGACATACGCCTCGCGGGCCCCGAGGTCGGGCTGGTCGCCGCGGCTGCCGGTCAGCACGCGGGTGACGAGGGAGCGCTGCGGGTGGCTGCCGGCCTCCTCCGCGGTGATCTTGCCGGAGTCGACGAGGGTCTGGACGAACGAGTGGTCCGTGGTGATCTGCGCCAGCTCGCCGTCACGCAACAGGTAGGCGCGCGAGTCGCCGATGTGGGCGATGGCGAGGGTATGCCGCGAGCGCAGCAGCGCCGTGATCGTCGTGCCCATCCCGTGCAGCTGGGGACGCTGCGCGACGATGCGGCCGATCTCGGCGTTGGCGGTCGCGATCGCCTGGGCGAGTTCGTCGCCGGTCTCGTTGGCGGAGTGGGACTCGTCGTCGAGCTCGACGAGATAGCCGACCGCGGTCGAGGAGGCGATATCGCCGCCGGCGTGCCCACCCATGCCGTCGGCGACGACGAGGAGGTGGGGGCCGGCATACCCGGAGTCCTGGTTCTCCGAGCGGACCAGCCCCACGTCGGAGCGGGCGGCGTAGTGGAAGGCGTGTGGCACGGCTTACTTCTGCAGCTCGATCGTCGTGCGGCCGATGCGCAGTTGGGCACCGGGTTCGAACTGGACGGGCTCCTCGATGCGGACGTCGTTGACGAAGGTGCCATTGGTGGACCCGAGGTCCTCCACCCCCCAGCCGCCCTGCGCCGGGAAGATCCGGGCGTGCCGGCCGGAGGCGAAGTCGTCGTCGAGGACGAGCAGGCACTCGGGGTTGCGGCCGATGAGGATGTCGCCGGTGCCCAGGGGAATGCGGGTGCCGGTGAGGCGGCCGGACGTGACGAGGATGTTGCCATTGGAGGAGCGCCGGTCGCGGGGGACGGTCGCGGCCAGCGAGCCGCTGCCGCCGCCGGTGGTCGTGACCCGGTTGACGACGCGGGTGCCGAACAGGTCGCCGCGCAGCACCGCTGCCAGGGAGAAGACGAACAGCCAGAGCAGCACGAGCAGGCTCAGGCGCAGGACCGTCAGGGTCAGTTCGCTCATGCGGCGCCGATCACCGCCGCCCGGCGTGGAAGATGAGCGCTGTCTGGCCGATGGTGATGCGGTCGCCGGTCTTGAGCAGCAACGAATCCGCCCGGCCACCGTTGACCCAGGTGCCATTGGTCGAGCCGAGATCCTTGATGCGGGCCACGAGGTGCGGGCCGTCGGCGGTCACCCGGATCTCGCAGTGCCGCCGGCTGATGTTGGCGTCGTCGAGGATGATGCTCGCGCCGGTGTCGCGACCCAGCACGGTCGTCGGGCCGATCAGCGGGTAGCGGTCGCCGTCGATCTCCAGCCACGGCCGGTCGGCCGGCGCCATGCGCGACGGGGTCGAGTGGTGCTGCGGGTCCTTCTCGCGCGACCGGTCGCGGGAGTGGTCGCCGCGTGATTGGTCGCCGCGGGACTGGTCGTATGGCAGTGATTGGTCGTATGGCAGTGATTGATCGTAGGGCAGTGACGGGTCAGGTGCCGGTGATCGACCGTATGACGGGGCGCTCGCCGCCCCCCGCCGGTCCGCCTCCCGCCAGCCCGCCTCGCCCGGCTGCGGCTCGGCCCGGTCCGGCTCCCACGTCTCCCGCTGACCCGGGGAGCGGAACCGCTCACCGGAGCGCGCGGGGGCGCGCGGATCGTCGCCATCGAGAGCGGGCGGCATACGACGCGCTGCGGCTGGCGCCGGCTCGTCCTCGGTGACAATCTGGAAGACACCGGTCTCGAGCGCGCCGTCCTTGGCGAAACTCATGCCAAAGTCGTTCTTGGTCAGGTAACGCTGCGACTCCGCGTGCTCCTCGGCGGCGGCCACCAGTTCGTCGCCGAGATCGTCCTCGTAGGCGGTCAACCGGTCGTAGTCGGTCTCCGACAACACCACGCGATAGCGGGTCGGCACGAACGTGCGGCCCCTGGCCAGCGACGTCGCCCCGTCGTCCATGGCCCGCCGCACCGCGCTCGCGATCTCGACCGGTTGCACCTCGGCCCGGAAGGCCTTGGCGAAGGCACCATTGATGGCGCGCTCGAGCTTGTTCTCGATGCGCTGCAATCGTCCCACCAGTCACCTCCTCGACTTCAACGCTGATCGTAACGGGCGGTGCTGATCACCCGTTCCGTCCTTAGAGTGTCGGCATGGGTGAATTGGTTCTGACCGCCAACGCCGGCGACGGCACCATCAGCACGCTGCGCTTGGACCGCGAGGCCGGGCGGTTGGTTCCGCTGGCGACGGCGACCGGGTTGCCGGGGTGCGGCACCTTCGCCGTGGATTCCGCACGGGGGCTGGTGTATGCCGCCTACAAGGGCGACGAGCCCGGGGTCGCCACGCTCGCGCTGGACCCGGCGACGGGGGCGTTGTCGCAGGTGCGCCGCACGAGCGTCGGAGGGGCGGTGACCTATCTCTCCCTCGCCCATGGCGGGTCGTTCCTGCTCGGCGTGTCGTATGGTGCCGGCCACGGCTGGGTCTGGCCACTCGCCGAGGGCGGTCGGCTCGAGGAGCACTGCGGCGAGTTCTCGTACCGCAACCTGCACTGCGTGGTCGCCTCCGGCGCCGACGTGTATGCCGTCTCCCTCGGCGAGGACCTGATCGCCCAGCTCTCGTTGTCGGCCGATGGGGTGCTGGCGCCGAAGGAGCCGCTGGTCGTCGACGCACCCCGGGGGTCGGGGGCGCGGCACCTGTGTCTCGACGGGGCCTCGGCCTATCTGATCACCGAGTTCACGGGGCAGGCGATCCGCTATGACATCGGCGCCGACGGGACGCTGTCGATGGCCGAGGCGGTCGACACGGTGGTGCCCGGCTCGGGGCTGGCGGTCAGCGCCTACGGCAAGGAGCCCTTGAAGGAGCCACTCATCTGGGGGGCCGACATCTGGCGGGCCGGCGACTGGCTGCTCACTTCCGAGCGCTCCTCCTCCCTCATCACGAGCATCCCGGTGGGTGAGGGGGGAGCATTGGGCGAGCCCGCGGCATACAGCAGCACCGAGAAGCAGCCGCGCGGGTTCACGGTCACCGCCGACGGCGCCTATGTGGTGGCCGTCGGCGAGCAGTCCACCCACGCCGCCCTGTCGCGCGTCGAGGCGGACGGCTCGCTCACGGTGCTCGACCGCGCCCCCGTCGGCGCCGGGGCCAACTGGGTGCGCATCGTGGGCTGACCGGCCGGGCGTCGCCCGACCGTTGGGCGGGGACAGTGACGGGTCCTGGGCTCACACGTGGTCCTGCTCGGTGCGTGACGCTCATCAGTAGGACATGACACGAACCCGGTCGCGTAGTTCACTGGGATAGAACTCCGCATCTCGTGATCGGCTTGGTGAGAGCTATGGCATTTCGTCCGTCGCGCCGGCTCCCTGCCCGTCGCACGTCGCGGCCCCTCGCGGCGACCGTCGGTGCGCTGGTGGTGTGCGGGTTGAGCGCCGTTGCCGGGGTCGCCGCGCCCGCCGCGGCGGACCGCGCCGGTGCTCCCGGGCTGGCCGTGCAGGTGGTGCAACGCAATCTGGACATCCCATGGGATCTCGCCTTCACCGATTCCACGCACTATCTGCTCAACGAGCGGCCCGGCCGGCTCTGGCTGGTCAACACCAATCCGGCCGTTCCGCGCCAGCGCGTGGCCGCGGACTTCTCCGGCGTGGTCACGATCGCCAGCGGAGGATTGATGGGGATGGTGGTCGACCCGGGATTCGCCACGAACCGGCTCTTCTACACGTGCCAGACCAACCGCACTCCGAAGGACGTGCGGGTGGTGCGGTGGCGGCTCTCGGCGGACGGCACGCGAGCGGTGCGATCCGGGACTCCGGTGATCAGCGGCATACCGCTCGGCAACCCGCACTACGGGTGTCGCCTGCTCTTCCTCCCCGACGGCAGCCTCCTGGTCGGCACCGGCGATGCCGCCCTGGCCTCCGGCCCGCAGTCGCTCACCAGCCTCGCCGGCAAGATTCTTCGGGTTCTGCCCAACGGCTCGGCTCCGCGTGACAACCCGTGGGCAAGCGCCACGAGTCCGAAACGGTTCGTCTGGAACTACGGGCACCGCAACGTCCAGGGACTTGCGGCGCGGCCGGGGACCACGCAGGTCTTCAGTGCCGAGCACGGACCCGACTGGGACGACGAGATCAACCTGGTGCTCAAGGCGCGCAACTACGGCTGGGATCCGAAGGGACCGGACGGCTACAACCAGGACGTCCCGATGACGGACCTCGAGAAGTTCCCCAACGCGGTCCCGGCCAAGTGGACCTCCGGTGCGTCCACCATCGCGACGTCGGGCATCAGCTTCGTGACGGGGAGTGCGTGGGGCACCTACTCCGGTCAGCTGTTCGCCGCGCTCCTGAAGGATGAAGGTGTGCTGGCGCTGGCTCTGGATGCGGCCGGAAATGTGCGCTCCACGGCCCAGGTGCCCGAACTCAACGATCGCTTCGGCCGCCTGCGCACGGTGCGTCAGGCTCCCGACGGATCCCTGTACGTCCTGACCGCCAACGGAAGCACCGACCAGGTCTTGCGGGTCACGCCCAAGTAGTCGGTCTCGACACCGCCCTGGTCCGCGGCGGCGCCAGCCCTGGCCGACCCGGGCAGGCGGCGGACTGCCCCGTCGGGAGGCTGACGGCGGTCGCGGTGGTGCCGGCCGTGTCGCACAGGCACACCTGCTGCGAGATCGGGTTGTTCCAGAATTCGGCGTCGAACGCGATCTTGACGCCGTCCGGGGTGATGGCGACCCCGTAGACAGCCATCTGGCTGGCAGGCAACGTCTGCCACGTCTTGCCCTTGGTGAACTTTGAGGTTGGTGGATTCGCCCAGCGCGCCCACGGTGCCGGACGCGGCGATGTCGAAGGCGCATGTCTCGCAGTCGAAGCCATAGACTTCACTCGTCGGGGTGGCGATCGAGATGTCGCCGTAATGCTCGCCCACCGAGCTGACCCCGACAGCGTTCAGGCCAGCACGGATGGGCCCGATGGAAAAGGGAGACTCCGACCACGACTTAGCCGCGACGACGACGGACTTGCCCGTGGCCGCCGACCATTGCATGAGGTATCCCGTCCCGGAGCTGCACGCTGCGGTGTCGCATTCATTGCGGAACCAGCCGATCTTCTTGCCGTCGGTGGAGTAGTCGACACCGGGGTAGGCGTCGTGGACCTGGCCACCGGTTCCGGTCAGCGAGATGCGTTTGGTGGTGTTGGCGACCAGGTCGCGAATGAAGACGTCGCGCTGGCCGTTGGTGTCACCGGTGACCAGGTTGGACGCGCGTGAACTGAAGACGACCGCCTTGCCGTCGGGCCGGATGCGGCCCAGCTTGTTCATGCCCTTTCCCATCCCGAGAGGTGCCCCACGAAATGTGCGGGCAGACCGCGGGACGCGCGTGCTGCCGCACGACACATCGTGGCGGGCAACGACCGCGCAGGTGCCGGAATGACGAGATTCGTGCCGGCGGAAGACCTATGCCGGCGGCAGCTCGCCGAGCCGGGAGAGCAGGTGGCGGCGCTCGGGGCCGTCGGGGCAGGTTTTCAGGGCTTGGTCGTATGCCGCCCGCGCACCCTCGGTGTCGCCCTCGCGGCGCAGCAGCCCGGCGCGCACCACGTGGATGCGGTGGTGACCGGGCAGTTGGTCGGCGGCGGCTTGGAGGAGGCGCAGGCCGGCCATCGGGCCGCTCACCTCGGCGACGGCGACCGCCCGGTTGAGGCGCACGATCGGCGAGCCGGTGAGGCGCTCCAACCGGGCGTAGGTACGAGCGATGGCGGCCCAGTCGGTCTCGGCGGAGGTGGCGGCGCTGTCGTGGAAGGCGCCGACCAGCGCTTGTAGGCGCAACTCCTCCGCATACCCCTTGGTTGGCGAAAGCCCCTGCAGGAGAACCAAACCCGCGTCGATCTCGTCGCGACGCCAGAGCGACCGGTCCTGGTCCGCAAGCCGCACGAGCCCGCCCTGCTCGTCGGTGCGCGCGTCACGGCGGGCGTGCTGCAGCGTGAGGAGTGCACAAAGGGCTTGCAGCACAACAGTATTCGGCAGCAGTGCGCGGGTGAGGTGGGCCAGGCGGACCGCCTCGCCCGTCGCCTCGACGTGGACGACGGCCTCCCCCTCGCGCGGGGCGTAGCCGGCCGTGAAGGCCAGGTAGATCGCCCGCGCGACATCGTCGACACGGGCGCCGAGGTCCGGCTCCTCGGGCACGCGGAAGCCGGCGCCGATCGCGCGGAGCCGCTGCTTTGCGCGGGTGAGCCGGGCCGCCATGGTGGTGGTGGGGACGAGAAAGAGCGCGGCGATGTCGGCGGTCGGGACTCCGAGGACGAACCGCAGCGCGAGCGCCGGGCGCACCTCCGGCGCCAGCGCGGGGTGGGTGGCCATGAAGAGGAGCGGCAATCGGTCGTCCTCGGTTCCGCCCGGGCCGTGGGTATGCCGCGGCGGCGCCTCCTCCGGCACCGCGAGCAGGTGCGCCTTCCCCGCCGCGGTCGCCTCCCGCCGGATGGCGTCGAGGAGACGTCGGGACGCCACCTGCGTCAGCCACCCCTGCGGGTTGTCCGGTATGCCGTCGCGCGGCCACTGCTCCGCGGCGCTCGCCAGGGCCTCGGCCAGCGCGTCCTCGGCGAGATCGGGGCGGCCGTGTCGGCGGATCAGCAGCCCGAGCAGCCGCCCCCAGTCCTCGCGCACGACCTGCGCGAGGACGGGGTGCGGGCCGGGTCCGCCCGGCGTCACGGCATACCCTCAGCTGTTCGACGGGGCCGACTCAGGACATGTCGAGCACGGGCGCGATCTGCATGTCATAGCGCGGCAGCTTCCTCAGGCAGTCGACGAGGGTGTCGAGATCGGGGGACTCGACGAGGTAGAAGCCGCCGAGGCCCTCGAGCGCCTCGGCATACGGCCCCTCGGTGAGCGTGACCTCGCCGCCGCGGGTGCGCATGACCGTTGCGTCGGACGGCCCGCCGAGGGCCTCCCCGCCGAGGATCTCGACGCCCTCGCGCGCCTGACATTCGGCATCGAACTCGCCGAACTTCTGCATCAGCGCGCCCTGTTCCGCCTCGGTGAGGCTCGGCCACGGCTGCTCCTCGCCGTCGCCGATCAACAAGACCAAGTACTTCATGGTGTGCTCCTTCGCAATTCGTCTCGACGGCGGGCGCCGTCACCATGGTGTCGCGCGAGGGCGAGGGAAATCGACACAACTCCCATGTCGAAAGTGCACCCCCACGTCGAAAGTGCACGACACGCCGTAATGCGACACGCATTACGGCGTGTCGTGCGCTTTCGACGTGGGCGGGGTCAATCCTCCCAGCGGAAGAGGCGGGCGGCGATGAGGCCGAAGACGACGGCGAAGCCGAGGAGGTACACCATCGGCATCAGCGCAGCGCCGGGACCTTCGCCGCGGACCAGGCTGTCGAGCAGACCCTCGTTGAGCTGGCCGAGCGGGAGAAACTTCGCGATCGTCTGCAGCCAGCTCGGCGCCTGGTCGAGGGGGATGAAGGAACCCGACAGGAAGGCCATCGGCAAGATGATGACGTTGGCGATGCCCGAGGCCGCCTCGGCGGTCTTGGAGATGGCGCCGGCGATCAGGCCGATGGCCATGAAGGCGATCGTCGCGCACAGCAGCAGCGGTATCGCCATCCACCACGAGCCGGTCAGCTTCAGGTCGAACAGCCCGACCCCGACAGCCAGGAAGACGCCCATCTGGATCATGGCGACGGCGATCGAGACCAGCAGCCGCGAGGAGACCAGCGACTCGGTGCGCATCGGCGCCAGCCGCAGCCGCCGCAGCAGCTTGTTGGTCCGCCAGGTCACGAAGGGCATCGCGGCGTTGAAGGTCGCGCCCATCGCCACTGCCCAGCCGAGCAGGCCGGGCGCGATGAACTGGATGGGTTTGAGTGAGTCGTCCTCCGCCGCTTCGGCTTTGAGGGTGAAGGTCGGGGGCTGGCCGGACATCGCGACATTGGCGCCGTCGACGAAAGCGCCGAGCGTCCCGCGCACGGTCGCCGCCTTGACCTGGTCGGCCTGGCTGTAATGCAGGATGACCTCGTTGCCCTTCTGCTCCACCGCTCCGTCGACGTCGCCCTTGCGCACCTCCTCCAGCGCCGCTGCCGCGTCGTCGGTCTTGGTGACCTCGAAGAGGTTGTCGAACTGCGCCTTGGCCTCCGCCGGCAACTGGTCGATGATCGCGACCGAGCCGATCTGCGTCAGGCTGCTCTTGCTCGCTCCGGCGTCCCGGAAGAGGAACCCGAAGAGCACGAGGAACATCAGCGGGAAGGCGAGCAGCCAGAACCAGTTCTGCTTGTCGCGCCAGAACCCGAACCATTGCGCCCGCGTCAGCGCCCAGAAGCTGGTCATGCGCGGTACTCCCGTCCGGTCAGGGTCAAGAAGACGTCCTCGAGTGTCGCTCCGGTGACCTGAAGTCCTTGCAGCGCATCGCGTTCGGCGAGCGCTGCGAGCACGGGGGAGGGGGTATGGGTAGTGATGGCCAGAGTCCCGTCGCTCAGGCTTGCGCTGTCGACGCCCGGCAACGCTGCGGCCTCCTGGTCGCTCAGGACGCCTTCGCTGACGAGGATCCGGTATGCCGATCCCAGCCCGGTGATCAGATTGCGGGGGGTGTCGGTGGTCAGGATCTGGCCGCGGTCGATGATCGCGATCTGGTCGCAGAGGATCTCGGCCTCGTCCATGTAGTGGGTCGTCAGGACGACCGTGCGGCCCTCGTCGTTGATGGCGCGCAGCACGTCCCATAGGTTGCGCCGAGCCTGCGGGTCCAACGCAGCCGTCGGCTCGTCGAGGAAGACGACCTCCGGGTCGTGGATGAGTGAGCAGGCGATCGACAGCCGCTGCTTCTGCCCGCCGGAGAGATCTTCGGTCCGGGTCTTGCGCTTCTCCTGCAGCCCGACCATCTCGATCATGCGGTCGATCTGCTTGTGGTCGACGGCATACAGGTCGGCGAAGCAGCGCAACTGCTCCTCCACGGACAGCCGCTCGAAGAAGGCCGAGGCCTGCAACTGCACCCCGATGCGGGGCAGCACGGCGCGATTACGCGGCCAAACCTTCTCGCCGAAGAGCCGCACGTCGCCCTCGTCGGGTTCCCGGATGCCCTCGATCATTTCGAGGGTGGTGGTCTTGCCGGCCCCGTTTGGTCCGAGCAAGCCGAAGAAGGTGCCTTGCGGCACCGTGATGTCGACATGGTCCACCGCGGTGAGGTCCCCGTACCTCTTGACCAGCCCGCGCGTCTCGATGACGTTGGTCATGCGCCGATCCAAACACGAGAGCGACCACCGTCGCCACCGGTTGAGGATCTTCTTTGCCGGGAATTAGCGATTCCGGTCGCGCGAATGCCTGTTGGGAATGCCACCAGCCGTGCGGGGTGCCTGCGAGGTACTGCATACCGGGACGGGGACGTCCGGACGGTAAGGCAGTACGACGCCAGATCCGTATGTTCGATGTCGCGGATGTCACCGTAGTCGTGGCGCCCAGGCAGGGTCGCTGCTCGGGCGAGGCCCGGTGTCAGCATGGTGAGGCCGGCTGCTCCGCTGGCCTGGATGAGGGTGCGGCGGTTGATCTGGGACACGGTCAATCGCTCCTCGGACGAGACTGGCCGCCTTCCACACTTCTGCGCTCCGAGCGTCCAACACGGGTGATCTCGGGTGAATCAAACGAGAACATCAGCTGACGGGTGAAGGGGGCCCTAAGCTCGTGAGTCATGAACATCGTCTTCGTCGAGCCCGGCTTCCCCAGCAACCAGCGCCGTTTCGTTCTCGCGCTGGCCGCCGTGGGAGCCAACGTCATCGGCGTGGGCGAGTCGGAGGAGTGGCATCTCGATGACGAGTTGCGCGATGCGATGCTCGGCTATTACAAGGTCTCCAATGTCACCAATCAGCGGGAGCTGACCGACGCGGTCCAGTACATCCAGTCCAAGATGTGGGTCGACAAGCTCGAGGCGACCGTCGAAGCACACACCATGCCGGCCGCCCAGGTCCGGGAGAAGACCGGCATCCCCGGCACGTCGGTGCACGCGACGTGGCTGTGCCGGGACAAGCCGTCGATGAAGGAGGCGCTGCGCAAGGTCGGGGTGCCGACGGCGGCCTCGACGGCCGCGGATCACGCGAGCGAGATCTGGGACTTCGCGGCCGAGGTGGGCTACCCGCTCATCCTCAAACCACGCGCCGGCGCCGGCGCCCAGGGCACGACCCGCGTCGACAACGACACCGAGCTGGCCCACGCGATCACCGTCTTCGGGGCGGAGGGGGCCACTTCGATCGCCGTCGAGGAGTTCGTCGAGGGTCACGAGGGCTTCTACGACACGATCTGCCACGACAACGAGGTCGTCCACGACTGGACCACGCACTACTACCCCAACGTCCTGGAGGCGATGCGCACCCGCTGGATCAGCCCGCAGTTCATCGCGACCAACCGGATGTCCGACTCGGACTTCTACGACGAGGTCGCCGAACTCGGCCACCGCGTCATCGAGGCCTTCGACATCGGCACTTCGGCCACGCACATGGAGTGGTTCTACGGACCAAAAGGGTTGCGCTTCAGCGAGATCGGGTGCCGCCCACCGGGTGTCGGCTGCTGGGACCTGTACACCGCGGGCAATGACGTCGATGTCTATCGCGAGTGGGCGCACGTGATGACCCATGGCACGAAAGAGCGCGAGATGAGCCGCGCCTACTCGGCAGGGCTCGTCGCGCTGCGGCCCGACCGCGACGGCGTCATCACGGGATACAGCGGCATCGAGGAGGTCATGGGCCGCTACGGGCAGTGGGTCATCGACACCCACTTCCCGCACGTCGGTCACCTGACCCAGGCGGTCGAGGCGGGTTACATGGCCAATGCCTACGTGCGCCTGAAGCATCCGGACTATGACGTGCTGCGCGGCATGCTCGACGACGTCGGCCGCACCATCCACGTCTACGGAGGCTGACCAGTTCCGCCGTGCGCACCATCTTGCTGGGTCCCCAGCGCTTCACCGTCCGCGTGACCGGGGCCCTGCGCTCTCTCGAGACCGAGGGACCGGTCGCGGTGATCAACGCCGGGTGGGAGGAGCGCGAGGACGACATCGGAGAGTTGGACGCCGCCCTGGACAACCGCGCCCGCAACCTGCGGCTCTTTCACCGGTTGGCGGACGTGCTCGAGAAGGACCCCGGGTTTGCATTGCAGGCCAGTAGGTTTCGGGACCGGCACGACGAGCTGACGAACGTCTATCGCGTCCGGTTGCAGCACGCCATGGGGGGCGTGTATGCCGTGCAGCGGCTCGTCCCCAGCCACCCGTCCCGCGCACGCAACTCCGCGGCCTACCGCGCCCTGGCAGACGCCGTCGCCGGCATCCGCGCCATCGACACGTGGTACCTCGCGGAGGTGCGCCGGCTCTACGGCGAACTCGAGGTCGACGGCGGCGTGAACTCCAGTGACGTCATCGCGTGGCATCGGGCGGAGGTGCGTGCCGCTCAGAACGACTGTGTCGCATGGATTTTGCCGGGTGGCAACATCCGGACACTGATGAGTTCGCTGCGGCTCTTCGACGTGACGATCCCGCATGCGGTGTCGGTGATCGCGTGGTCGGCGGGGGCGATGGCGCTGACCGAGCGCATCGCGCTCTTCCACGACCACGGCCCGGAGGGGTCGCAGGAGACCGAGCTCTTCGACGCCGGCCTGGGGCGGGTCCACGGCGTCGTCGCCTTCCCGCACGCCCGGCGCCGGCTGCGGATGGACGACCCGGAGCGGCTGGGGATGCTCGCGTTGCGGTTCGAACCGGCCGAGTGCGTGCTCCTCGACGACGGGGCGGTGCTCGACTTCGGGGCCACCGGGACCATCCCCCTCAACGCGCGACGCGTCGGCGCGGACGGGCTGATCCGGGCGGGTGATGATGCGTGAGAAGGAAACTCGCGATCAACCGGCTCCGGGAACGCGCCGATCTCGGCCCCGAGCTGGTGGCGCAGTTCGTCGAGAGGTACCGCTCGCCGATCATCGAGGGCCAGAACGCGACCTTCCTCTTCCTCGGCCACGCGGACGAGGTGTTCGTCCGGCACCGGGTGGTCGGCCTGCCCGACCCGCTGCCGATGAAGCGGATCGGCGAGACCGATCTCTGGGCCGCGACGTGCGACCTGCCGGCCGGGTCGCGGGTGGAGTATCAGCTCGAGACGCGACGCGGCGATCACTACGAGCGCTTCAACGATCCGCTGAACGAACGCGTCGCGCACTCGCCGATGGGGTCGAGTTCGGTGTGCGCCGGCGAGGGCTATCACGTGCCGTCGTGGGCCGTTCCCGATCCGGAGACCCGGCCCGGCGACCTGATCGAGCACCGGATGCGGAGCAAGGCCTTGCGGCGTGAGCAGCAGATGCTCATCTACACGCCCGCTCGCTTCAACCCGGTGCTGCGCTATCCACTGCTGATCGTCCACGACGGACCCGAATATGTGCAGTTCTCGGCCATGAAAACGGTGCTGGACAACCTGATCCACCGGCTCGACATCGCACCGATGATCGTCGCCTTCGTGCCGCCGCACGACCGGCTGCGGGAATACGCCAACAATGCCCCGCACGCCCGTTTCCTGGCGCGGGAGCTGCTGCCCATGCTCGAGGAGGCCTATCCCCTGGTCGAGTCGCCGCTGGGGCGATGCCTGATGGGCGCGAGTTTCGGCGGCGTCGCCTCCGTCACGACGGGGGTGCGCTATCCCGGGGTCTTCGGCTCGATGCTCATCCAGTCCGCGTCGCTGGCCTTCACCGACATCGGTCAGGACCACGGTGGCGGGCCGGCCTTCGACCCCGTCGTGAAGTTCGTCAACCGCTACCGCGCCAAACCAACCCGGTTCACCGAGCGCCTCTACATGTCGTGCGGCATCTACGAGCCCCTGATCACGCCCAATCGTTCCATGGTCTCGGTCTTCCGCGAGGTCGGCATCACGGTGAAATACGAGGAGAACCGCGACGGTCACAACTGGGACAACTGGCGCGACCGGCTCCAGTCGGGCCTGTCCTGGCTCTATCCCGGGCCGCAGAAGTATGTCTACGAATAGCGGGGCCTGACGATGACTTCGATTGAGGGACAACCCGATCCGGCGGGTGAAGCGCTCCGGGCCGCGGTCGCCGACGGTATGCCGCGGGCCCGCCTCGACCTCGCCCGCTTGGTCGGTCTGCGGTCGGTCTTCGATCCGCGCATCGAGGATCCGGCCCAGTGCGCGGCCGCGGCGAGTGCGGTTGCCGATCTCCTCACCGAGGTCGGCCTCGAGGTCGAGTCGATCGAGACCCCGGACGGCTCCACCGCCGTCATCGGACGATCGACGGCACGGCCTGCCGGCACCGCTCCGGCGCGGCCGCGAGTGCTGCTCTACACCCACCACGACGTCGTGCCGGCGGGGGACGTCGCCGCGTGGTCGAGCGACCCGTGGACTCTCACCGAACGCGACGGCCGGTGGTATGGGCGCGGCGCCGCCGACTGCAAGGGCAATCTGGTCGCCATTCTCACGGCGCTGCGGGCGTTGTCTGCCACGAGTGCCGAGTGGCCCGTGGATCTCGTTGTGCTGGTGGAAGGTTCGGAAGAGCAGTCGGCCGGCGGGATGGAGGCGCTGGCCCGGGCGCGTCCCGATCTGGTGACCGCCGACGTCATCGTCATGGCTGACACGGGCAATATCGCCCTCGGGCAGCCGACCCTGACGACCTCGCTGCGCGGCACCGGCTCGGTGCGCATCACCGTGCGCACGATGGAGCACGCCGCGCACTCGGGCATGTACGGCGGCGCCGCCCCCGACGCGCTGCAAGCGCTGCTGACCGCCCTGGCGTCGCTGCGTTCGCCGTCCGGCGAGACGACCATCGACGGGCTGGACGCGACCGGGGTGTGGGAGGGCGCGGCATACGACCCGCGGCGCTTCGGCGCGGACGCGGCGCTCCTCGACGGAGTGAAACCGTTGGGGGACGGGCAGATCGGCGACCTGCTGTGGGCCCGGCCCGCCGCCACCGTGCTCGCCGTCGACGCCCCGCCGACGGCCCGGGTGACCGCCGCCGTCCAGGGCGAGGCGAGCGCGATCGTCAACCTCCGCGTCCCGGCGGTCATGGATCCCGCTGCGGCACAACGACTCCTGATTGCCCACTTGCGCGCGCACACCCCATACGGCCGGGTCGAGATCGAACCCCTCACGCTCGGAAGGGGATTCGCGGCGCGGACGGATGGCCCGGCATACGGCGCGATGCGGGCCGCGATGCGGGAGGCGTTCGGGGTCGATCCGGTGACCACGGGACAGGGCGGCTCGATCCCGCTCACGGTCGCCCTCAGCGAACTGCATCCCGGCGCCGAGATCATGTTGCTCGGCGTCGAAGAACCCGCCTGCCGCATCCACGTCACCGACGAGAGCGTCGAACCGAGGGAGCTGGAGCGCACCGCCCACGCTCTCGCTCTCTTCCTGGCCGCCATCTGAAGTCGAGAGGGGAGAATCGGTACGGTTTTCGCGGGAAAGCGTGCCGACGCTCCCCTCTCGACGCGCCCACGTCGCCCGCAGCTCAGGGAACGGCCCGGCTGGGCAAGGCGTCCATGAGGTGGTTGAGTAGAGCACGCCTGGGCGTGGGACCACCGGCACGAGGGGGAGAAGTGAACGCACGCATATACCGGATCGTGGTGATCCTGATCGGCCTGCTGGCCGGGCTGGGCCTCGCGCTGCCGGCCCACGCGGAGGACGGCGACCGGATCCGCAGTTTCACGATCGACTACTCGATCCGCGAGGACGGCCTCGTCGACGTCGTCGAGACCATCGACTACGAGTTCGCCGGCTCGGACCGGCACGGGATCTACCGGGCCCTGATCACCCGCCAACCCGACGGCGACACCGATCAGGACGTCCTGTACGGCATCGACGACATAGCGGTCAGCTCGCCCGACGCGTCGGCCGATTTCACGACGTCGACGCATTCCAAGGGGCTGCGCACGAAGTGGACCGAGCTGAAGATCGGCGACGCCGACGAGACGATCGACGACGGCCGCGCCGGCTACCGCATCAGCTACACGGTCGACGGCGCGCTGCGCACGATCAACGGCATACCCGAGCTCTATTGGAACGCGACCGGCAACGGCTGGGACGCGGCGATCGACGACGTCCGCATCACCGTCAACGCCCCCGCCGGCGTCACGTCCGTCAGCTGCTATCAGGGCCCGCCGGGCTCGACGCAGCAGTGTTCCGGCGCGGTCCGCGACGGCGCCGCCGTCGCGCAGGCGCAAGGACTCGACAAAGAGGAGGGCGTGACGATCGCGGTGCAGGTGCCGGCCGGCTCGGTGCGCAACGCCGTCCCGACGCTCGAGCCGGCCCAGACGTTCTGGGGCGCAGCAAGATTGGGCGTCGGCAGCATCGCGGCGACGGTGGGGACACTGGTGCTTTCGCTGCTCGCCTTCCTCGGGATGCGGCGGGCGAACCGGGACCGCCGCTTCGGTGGCGTGACGCCGGGCATCGTTGAGCCGAGCGCGCCGACGGTGATCGACACGATCGACAAGGACACCATCCCGGTGCGGTTCAATCCGCCGGACGTCCCCCCGGCGCTCGGCGGGAAGTTGCTCAACGACACGTCGGCCAGCAAGGCCGCTGCGGCCACGCTGGTCGAGTTGGCGAACGCCGGAGCGCTGACCATCGAGGCGACGCCCCAGGACGCGGGCAAGTTCAAGAAGAGCGGCGGTATGCAGCGGGTCGCGGTCGCGCGTGACCTGGGCCGCGCGCCGTCCCCGTATGCCGCGAAGTTCGCGCAGGACCTCTTCAAGGGCGCGCCGACGATCGTGCTCGACAGGCCCGAGAAGGAGGGGGCGAAGCGCTTCGCGTCCGCGGTCTCCGCACTCAACTCGGGCGTCGCGAAGATCCCCAAGGAGCAGGGCTGGAAGGCCAAGGGCGGCTTCCGCGGGAGCGGCGTCCTGTGCGCCCTGGCAGCCTTCTTCATGATCTTCGTCATCGTGATCTCGTTCGTGCTGTTGCAGATCGGAGCGCTGGCCTATCTGGGGCCGCTGGTGCTCGTCATCTGCATCCTGGGCGCCGCGGCGGCGGTGCGCCTGCGCGGCTACCGCACACCGACGGGCCGCGCCCTGACCGATCAGGTGGAGGGGTTCAAGCGTTACCTCTCGACTGCGGAGGCGGGCACCTTGCGCTTCGAGGAGGGGCAGGACATCTTCAGTGCCTTCCTGCCGTGGGCGATCACGTTCGGGGTCGCCGAGCGCTGGCAGAAGGTATGCCGCGAGCTCGCCGAGGCGGGCCGCATCCCGGACTCGCCGGTGTGGTACTCCGGCCCGGCCTTCTACTCCTCCTTCGACTCCGGGTCCTCGTTCGGCGACAGCCTGAGCACGTCGGTGAGCAGCTCCACGTCCAGCGGCAGCAGCGGCGGCGGCTCCTCCGGTGGCGGTGGCGGCGGTGGGGGCGGCGGGTCCTGGTGACCGTCCGGTTCGGCGGATCCCGGCATCGGTGATTGGCGACGGCGGTCTTCACCCAGGCTTCCGAGCTCGAACCCCTCGTCGCGCGGCGGACGGTCTGAACCGCCCACCGTGGGATCGCCGCTGAGCCGATGGCCTTGCTCACGTCCAATTTGGCAGCACCGAGTAGCGCTACGTGTCACCATCCTCAGATGCGTCAAGCGGCACAGTCAGTCAACGAGCGACTTCGGCGGTTTCTCTTCCGTGCCGACTTCGTTGCCTCGTCGGAGCATGCAGCAGTTCCCGATCGTGCGGCGTGGAGACAGCAAGAGGAAAGCGCGTTCGAGCCTTTCGTGGACGATCCGTAGGAACGATTCCTCTCACGTAACGCCCTCTCAACGCGTTCTGAGGCTGGGGTCAAGCCGTTCGAGCACCGGAGCCGGCGTCCCGACGAGCGTCTCGCTTGAGGGGGGGTGTTATCGGCGTCAGGACAGCGATAACGCCACACTCTGCGAGGCCGGCTGACGTGGTTGATCAAGATCGAATGCCCGGAGCTGCCGAGCCGCTATCGACGCCGCCTCCCCGTAGCGTTGGAGCATGAACACAGCTTTGCGTGATGGCGCGGCGATCCCGGAGATCGGTTTCGGCACCTCGCCGCTGAAGGGCGAGGACGCCATTCGCGCGGTCGGCTCGGCCATCGAGGCGGGCTATCGGCTCATCGACACCGCGGTCAACTACGAGAACGAATCGGAGGTGGGAGAGGCGATCCGGCGCAGCGAGGTGGAGCGTGCGGAGTTCGTCGTGCAGTCCAAGATCCCGGGGCGGGATCACGCGTATGACCGTGCCGTCGCCTCGGTGCGCGGGTCGCTGTCCCGGCTCGGGCTGGACCAGCTCGACGTGGGGCTGATCCACTGGCCGAACCCGTCGGTGGATCTGTATGCCGACGCCTGGCGCGCCCTCGTCGACCTGCAACGCGACGGACTCGTCCGCGTCATCGGGGTGTCGAACTTCCACCCTCACCACCTGGCCCGGATCGTCGACGTCACCGGCGTCGTGCCGGCGATCAACCAGGTCGAGATGCACCCGTACTTCCCGCAGGTCGCCTTACGGGCCGAGCACGAGCGGCTCGGCATCATCACCGAGGCGTGGTCACCGCTGGGCAAGGGCATGAACGCCTATGGCGAGGCGCCCGTCCGCGATGCCGCTGCGGCCCACGGGGTTTCGCCCGCCCAGGCGATCCTGCGCTGGCATGTGCAGCTGGGCTCGGTGCCGCTGCCGAAGTCGGAGAACCCGCAGCGGCAGCGGGAGAACCTCGACGTCTACGGCTTCACGCTCACGGACGACGAACTCGCCGCCATCACCGGCCTCGCCCGCGCCGACGGGCGCCGGTTCGGCGGCGACCCCGACACTCACGAGGAGATGTAGCCGCCCCGGCAGAGGCGGCTGTGCCGGATCGGGGCAGGTGGTGGACTAGAGATCGTCGCGGTGCGCGGCGAGGAAGGTGCGCCACTCGTCATCAGTCAGGTCGAGCTGGTCCGCGGCCGGGCGCAGGATCTGTTGGGCGGCGGGCTGGCGCGCGGGCAGCGGTATGACGTGCGCTTCCTCGATCCGGTGGTGCTGGGTGCCGGTGCCCTCTTGGACCACACCCGAGACGGCCACCTGCTCGCCGACCAGACGCGCGGCCTCGGACGGATTGCCCAGGTCGCTCACGTCATACGCCTGCCCCAAGGGATCGCGGATGCGGCAGCGCCGGGAGCGCAGGTCGACCATCTCCAACCGCCCGGTGACGGTGCCGATGCGGGCGGGCTCCAGGCGCGTCTGCTGCCAGGGGTCGCGACGGATCTCGGCCGGGTCGCAGGTCGCCACCTGGCCGTCGGGCAGCACGATCGCGACGGGGCGCCCGAGGTCGAGCAGCACCCGGATGAGCCCGTCGACCGCATCGGCGACGGGGTTGGTCAGGTGCGGGGGCCGGGTGTTCAGGGTGATCGCGTCGAGAACGATCGCGAACGCGGCGTCGGTCGCGTCGGCGAGCGGGTCGATCTCCAGGGCATCGGGGTCGCCGACCTTGACGAGGAGCGTGCCCGCCTCACTCCACGACACGTGCGCGCCGCTACTCAACTCCACCGGCCGGACCGCCCGACCCAGGCCGGCCTGGTCGGCCGCCTCCCGGGTGAGACGGTAGAGCAGGGTCTGCAACGCGGTGAGGAAGTCGGCCAGCACCCCGGCGGGCAGCTCGGGGGCCGCGCCGTCCGGCATACCGAAACACACGGCATACGACCGCACTCGGGCACCTCCAATCGATCCGGTGCCCACTCTCGCACCCGGCACCGACAACCGACAGTGACGGCTGGTGGAGCAGCCACCATACTGAAGCGTTGGTGGTGACCAGGCTGCAGGAGGTGCGGATGACCCGAAAGACCTTCCTCTTCTATCCCGAGACTGCCGCGACAACGGCGCGATCCTTCTGCCTCGATTGGAATGTGGCTGCCCGTTTATGCAGCCTCTATGAGGGGCAAACGTTCATTGGCAGCCCGGAGATGAGAGACCGGCTGCTCGATTTGGCAGCGCGGATGACCGACCAGTCGGCGGTCATCGCCGGGTTTGCGGCCACTGAGCCCGAGGCGCGGCCTGACATGCCTGCCACGGTGGTGTCACGCATGACCGAGCGCGCCGTGGTGGCGACCGCGATGTTGGAACAAGGGCATGCCCAGCTAAGCGACTTCCTGGACGGCACCTTGGATCCCAAACAGGTGATCCTGGTCGATCGGGCTCCGGGGGGCGTTGGGCGTGTGGATGACCTGTCGGAGATCTGGGTTCAGCCGGGGTACGTCATCTTGCTCAAGGCACTGACGCTGGCCGCGTCAGGGAAGGACCCGCTGGCTTCCATCGATGAGTTCCGCTTCTGGTTGAACTTCGACTTTCGGTACCGGCCGAGCCGCGAGGTCTGGCTGGGCATGCTGCTGATTGGGGGGAACGGCAAGGGCAAAGCACTCGTAGAGAACCTGCTCAAGACACAGCGCGCGCGGACGCGCGCGGAGCGTATCCGTGATTTGTGGGGCGCGTCATGGGACGTCTTCTATACGCGTCTGGTGGGCATGACCGGTGACGTCCTCCCGGAGTTCCCCAGGCCGGTCGTCTTCGTCAGTGATGATGAGAAACTCATCGAGGCCGTGCATGAGGTCGAGTTGGCCGGTGTCTCCGAGAGTCGGGGTGGGAACCCTCTCGGTCACGACTATGTCCCCATCGAGGGGTACTTTGACCAGCCTGTGGCGTCGGCTGTGCAAGTCGCCATCAATGATCTCAACAGCCGGGTCCTCGAAGACACGCGCTCGGCGCAGCGCATCGTGACGCAGTTGCGGATCAAGGCCAGGCACGAGCGTCCACGTCTGGAGCAGCTGCTGTAGACAATTATCAACCAGTGGGTTGACAAGGCGGCATCATCGGGTCATGATTTAATCAACCACTTGGTTGAGGAGTTAGGATGTCGGATCAGCTCAGTCTCGTCTTTGCGGCGCTCGCCGAGCCCACCCGTCGCGACATCGTCGCGCGGCTCGCGGTCGGCGACGCGACCGTCGGCGAGTTGGCCGAGCCGTATGCGATGTCCCTGCAGGCGGTCTCGAAGCACCTGAAGGTCTTGGAGGCGGCCGGACTGGTCACCAAAACCCCTGCGGCCCAACGCCGTTCGGTGCACCTTGAAGCGGAGGTGTTCGACCTGATGACGAAGTGGATCGAGAGATACCAGCGACAGGCCGAGGAGCGTTATCGGCGTCTCGACGCGCTGCTGGACCAGCTGGACGAGGACGGCAACGTCATACCCACCGATGAGAGGAAGACATCATGAGCGACTACACGACTGCCAAGATCGAGGCCGACCCGACGGTGCCGGTCATTCACATCACGCGCGACTTCCGGGCGACGCCGACGCAGCTGGTGCGCGCACACACCGACCCGGCGCTGGTCGCCCAGTGGATGGGTCCGGACAGGCGGACCATGGAGCTCGACTACTGGGACGCGCGCAGCGGCGGGAGCTGGCGGTATGTCGACCGCACCGACGGCGCCGAACTCGGCTTCCACGGTTGCTTCCACGAGATCTCGGACAACCGGATCGTGCAGACCTTCACCTTCGAGGGGATGCCGGACAGCGTTGCGCTCGAGACGATGACCTTCGAGGATCTGGGCGACGGTATGACGCGCCTGCACGCCCAGTCGCTGGTGGACTCCTTCGAAGGCCGCGACGCCTGGCTCTCCTCGGGGATGGATGCCGGGGTCAACGAGGGGTATGCCGCCCTGGACGCCCTGCTCGCGGACGGTTCCGTCTGAGCTGGTCCAGGCGCGGGGCGCCGGGCGGCGTACACGAGCGGTCCCCGATGGTGATCGACGCGGTTACCCGATCGACGCGGTTACCCATTGGTGGGTGGGGTGATCACCCCACCCACCAATGGGTAATCCCGTATCTATCTCCGTGGCCTCTGTATGTGAGGTCGCAACACGCCGATGCCACGGTTGCGCCGGCCCGGAGCCAGGCTGGCGATTGCGCGGGTCAACGGAGACGGCGTCGATGACGACGCCCGCGCGCCGTCCGGCATTACGTACGCACGCCGGACCTGGGTCGGCTCCGGCCACACTGCATACCGAGCCGACACCGACTTATCCACAATTCTTGGGATCGCCGGTATCCAAACCGGGGCCTCAGGCGTCTCATGGTGCAAAGGCACCGATGAGGGGGCAGTGATGACCAAGCAGGAAACCGAAACCCGCGCCGCAGTCGCCAGTGTGACCCTGGCGGCGGCCCATCGGCGCGACCACCAGCACCCCGGCGGCGAAGCGTGCGCACCGCACCGCGTCCAAGTCGTCCATCTCGGCGGGAGTGCAGCGATGGTCTGTCACGACTGCTGCACCGACTCGGGATTCGTCACCGCGCGCGAGGCGGAGCTGCTGGCCGCCTGGCATACCCGGGACACCGCGCCGACGGCTACCGGTTCGGCCGCCTGACCACGCCTCAGGAGGGCGCAGACGCCCGACCGGTTCGTCCTCACGGACCGCCTGCCGCGCGCGCCACGCGGTCCGGACCCCTCGCCAGGCAGACGATTGGGGCGAGCTGACTAGCCCGCCGGCTTCGGGCACGTGGCGCCAGTCGGCGGAGACATCTCCAGGTCCTGACCGGTGTAAATCAGAGGCAACTGGTCGCGTTCGCGCTGGGCGCTCACCGGCCCGACGACAAGGTGGCCATTGCCCGTTGTCAGGACGACATAGGGGAGGTGCGCGTCTGCCCAACCGAGGTTCGCGGCGTTGACCAGGCAGACTCGTGCGGCGATGTGTCCGGTTGTCCGGAGGTCACCGGCGCGTAGAGCGGCGCCCGCAGCCCATACTCCACACCAAAGGCTAAGGGCGGCGGGGGCGAGGAAGACCGCGCCCAGCACGGGGCCGACGAGCAACCGCGTCATGGCAGAGAACGGCTGTCGCAACAGCGCGAGCAAAACGGCCGTGATGAATCCCAAAACGACTAGACGACTGATTCCAAGGGGTGTCAGTGGTCGTAGGCGGTCAGGGATCGTAGGACGGGTTGGCTGGTGTGGTCGTTGTGCCAGATGGCGGTGGTCAGGGCCAGGAGTCGTTGGAGGACGCGGACG